>Ga0180219_1000030_pt1 | contig 265924 bp, 212 predicted proteins | sample eDN3rd30CBELigMG_FD_151338 | JGI IMG/M metagenome (GOLD analysis project Ga0180219, IMG submission 151338) | Enriched Miracle-Growth compost microbial communities from Emeryville, California, USA - eDNA 3rd pass 30_C BE-Lig MG (version 2)... ...
TGCCTATATCGGCGGTGTCCACCTCTTCCCATCCCGAACAGAGCAGTTAAGCCCGCCAGAGCCGATGGTATTGCCGTAACAGGCGTGAGAGTAGGTCGGTGCCGGATTTCATTCAGAGCCCCGTTGCATAAGCAACGGGGCTTTTGTTTTTTTAACCCTTTCTTGTGAAATCCCTTTTTTCGCTAAACGCATACCAATTAAACCGAAGGTAAAATTACACCAAAATAGGTATTGCCCGCTTTTCTAACGCTTTTGATATTTGTGTTGTTCGGCGATGTTGCCGAAGATAGCAAACACCAAAATGCTCTACCCTGCAATCGAGAATGTTCATCGTATCCTAAATAACACCATTGACCCCGCTGTGGCGATAGCCAATGTAGCTGAGTTTACCGGTGGAAGCGAGGAGCAACACGATGCAGATATTCTTATTTCCCTTGTCAATATTGAGGAAGTACGCTTGGCTAGGGAGCAACGATATGTGGTAAAGATTGACGATGAATTGTATCCTAAAAATCCAGCGGTTCACTTGGACCTTTGGCTGCTATTTACTGCCTATGGCGCTGGGTATGAGAATAATATCCGGAATCTACAGGAGGTGATCGCTTTTTTTCAGAAGCAACCTGTTTTTCGCGCAAGCGAGATCGCGGAGCTCGCAGATGATGGGATCGAACGGCTGACCCTGGAGCTGGTTACACTCGCATTCGAGCAGTTGCAACAACTATGGTCCATGTTAGGAGGAAAGTATCAACCCTCCGTCCTTTACAAGATGCGCATGTTAACCATCGACAGCCGACAGGAGCAGCCGGTTGCTCCTATCGTGGAAGTTGAAACGATATTGAAGAGAAAAAATTAATAAAAAACTTAAAATTTTATAGCAATGGCACAAATCAATGAAACAGCGATCAAAACTCCGGGGGTATATGTGAATGAAATACCCTTGTTTCCACCTTCGGTGGCTCAGGTAGAAACAGCGATTCCAGCTTTTATTGGCCATACACAAAAGGCCGAAGACGAATTGGGAGAGTCGTTGATTAATAAACCTACCAAGGTGTTTTCACTCAAGGAGTATGAACAGTATTTCGGTGGGCCCGAAAATCAGACCGATATCAAAGTGACCGTCCAGCAAACGACTGATGGCTCAATTGTATCCGCACTTTCAGCAGCAGCAGAATTGCCAGCGGATAAAGTATCAAAATATAAGATGTATCACAGCCTGCGGCTTTATTTTGCAAACGGTGGCGGTCCTTGCTACATTGTATCGGCGGCGGCGACTACCGCAAACATTACGCCTGCAACGTTGGAAGGTGGGTTAAACGCACTGGCAACAAGCGATGAACCAACTCTAATTGTAATTCCGGATGGCCTTTCGCTTGCAAAAGATAAATATTATGAGTTAATAGGAAAAGCGATTGATCAATGTGTTTTGTTGCAGGATCGATTCACGTTGGTCGACGTACATTCCGAAGGGACTAACGTAACAAATACCATCAACAGCTTTCGCGCAGATTTTACCAAAAATGACAACCTAAATTATGCAGCCGTCTACTACCCCTACCTAAAAACAACTTTTGAATATGCATATGCCGATACGGCCGTAAATGTAGTGGTGGTAACCAACGGGACAGCCGCAGCGCCGGTAAAACTGAATACATTGAAAACTACACAGACAGCAATTTATAGTTTATGTGTGGAAACCATCAATAACAGGTTGAGTCCTACGTTGCCTCCTGCAGCGGCCATGGCAGGTATCTACGCCCGTGTGGATGGTTCCCGAGGGGTTTGGAAAGCTCCTGCGAATGTATCGGTCAATTCGGTATACGGACTAAGTACCAATATTTCTGATGCCGAGCAAGGATCGATGAATATGGATGCTACAACGGGAAAATCGGTAAATGCGATACGTTCGTTTCAGGGGAAAGGATTTCTGGTATGGGGTGCGCGTACCCTAGCGGGAAACGATAACGAATGGCGCTATGTGAACGTTAGGAGGCTGTTCATCACAGTCGAAGAATCGGCTAAGAAGGCAACCCTGCAGTTTGTTTTTGAACCTAACGATGCCAACACGTGGGTAAAGGTACGGGCTATGCTTGAAAATTACCTGACTCTGCTGTGGCGACAAGGGGCCTTGGCGGGCAGTAAGCCCGAGCATGCGTTTTACGTACGATGTGGCTTAAATCAGACCATGACTGCACAGGATATCCTCGACGGCAAATTAATTGTTGAGATTGGCATGGCGGCAGTACGCCCTGCAGAGTTTATTATCTTAAGGTTTTCGCATAAAATGCAGGAATCGTAGTAACGTAACCTGGCCAATTAATGTTGAATCTATAAATCAGAAATACAATGGCAAATTATCCTCTTCCAAAGTTTCACTTCCAAGTAGAATGGGGTGGAGCAAAGATCGGTTTCAGCGAAGTATCGGGCTTGGACGTATCCATCGAGCCGCTTGAATACCGCGATGGTGCAAGCCCGGAATACCACAAAATCAAGATGCCTGGGCTACAGAGTTTTTCAAATATCACGATGAAACGGGGCATTTTTAAGGGCGACAACGATTTTTACAATTGGTGGAATACGGTGGCCCTCAATACCATCGAACGCCGGGATCTCATCATTTCATTGCTGGATGAAGCGCATGCACCGGTGGTGGTCTGGAAAATAAAAAATGCCTGGCCCCTTAAAGTCCAGTCGACCGACCTCAACTCCACTGGAAATGATGTGGCCATCGAGACCATCGAGATTGCACACGAAGGTTTGACCATTCAAAATGAAGGGTAATGTTTGCATATCCTCCCGTTGGCTTTCACTTTTCGGTGACGTTCGAGCTGTTTCCGCAGACGCCCAATGACTTCCGTTTTCAGGAAGTGACAGGCCTGGAAATGACTATGGAAATGGAACCTTTTACCGAAGGAGGTCAAAACCGCTTTACTTGGGAGCTGCCTGTAAAAGCTCAATACAGCGATTTGGTATTGAAACGCGGAATGTTCATCGGCTCAGGGATATTAATGTGGTGCAAGAATGCGTTTGAGAATTTTGTTTTTGAACCCGTGAATATCCTGATTGCGTTGTTGAACGATCAGCACGTGCCCATACAGGCGTGGTATGTGGTCAACGCAATTCCAAAGAAGTGGTCAGTATCTGCTTTTGATGCGGAGAAAAGCAGTGTGGTTGTAGAGAGTATAACGCTAAGTTATCAGTATTTCAATATCATCAGTGTGGATTCGCTATTGTCTGCCGCAGGAAGCATCAGTGGGTCTGTAAGTATTTAATTACAAGATTATGCCCATCGAAATCAAAGAACTGTATGTCAAAGCAGTCGTTGTGGCCGACCAGTCGTCACTCCAGCCAAGGGAGCCGATGAATATCGCAAAGTTAAAGCGGGAGATCGCTGACGAAGTACTTCGGAAACTTCTGCAAAAATTGGGACAAAAAAATGAACGATAATGTTTGGGGACCTTACATCTGCAGAGAAACTTTATGTGGAACCGTACCTCGATGCGGCTTTCACCCGGAAAGCACCGGGTGAAAAATTCAGCGCACTCATTAATCCGGCTTCCTACACTTGTAAGTATGAGTTTGAATATGACGATACACAGGCAGGGGGACGATCTTCTGTGAAAATGAAATTCAATAAGATCAAACCTCAGAAGTTTACGTTTGATTTTCTATTTGACAGCACCGGGGTGGTCAAAAATGCATCCATATTGAATATCTCTGTAGCTAATCCATTTGCAAAACCCGTATCCGTGGCCGAACAATTGGAAGGCTTTAAGAAAAAGATCATTGAATTTAAAGGCGACACTCATCGTCCGTATTACCTCAAAATACACTGGGGTACACTACTGTTCAAGGGAGTACTGAACCAAATTGATATTGAGTATAAAGTATTTGCAACCGACGGGACACCGATACGCGCGGTGGCAAAATGCGCTTTTACGGAAAGCATCGAAGATGAACTCCGTGAGGCGATTGAAAACAAGCAGAGCTCCGATATCACCCATGAGCGAATTTTTGTAGAAACCGATCGCATTGACCGGATAACGGAGCAGATTTATGCGCGAAACGAATTTTACGTTGACGTGGCCTTCTTCAATGAACTGGATAGCTTCCGAAACATCAAACCGGGTAGCAAACTCTATTTTCCACCCTTAGAAAAACAATAAAGCCATGCCGACAGCCCCCAAAAACCGGGATTTGGTTACCTATACGATTCTTTGTGGAAGCAGTGCGGTGCTCACAGCGGCTGATGAACTGCCCGGGGTGGTACCTGTTGTCGAGATCCATATCGACAGCGCACTGAATAAAATTCCGACGGCAACCCTAACGATAGCCGATGGCAGTGTCGCCGAGCAGGATTTTGAGGTGAGCGGGAGCCGATGGCTGGCACCCGGAAAATTCATTGAAATTAAAGTGGGATATGACGGCGACAATGCAACAATATTCAAGGGAATTGTTGTTGCAAATAGCCACCAGATACAGGAATCCGGATCGTTGTTGATGGTCACCTGTAAACACGAGACGGTACGGATGACGCTGGGCAAAAAAAGCCGCTACTATACAAATATGAAGGATAGAGACGTGGCGGAGCAATTGCTTGCAGAAAGCGGTATCAGTGATTATGAGATGATCACAACCGATGTGGTGCACGAGCAGTTGCTCCAAAACCAGGTCAGCGATTGGGATTTCATGATGACTCGATTGGATGTGAACGGATTGTATTATTCGGTAAACGAAGGGAAAATTGTGATCGCGAAGGCAGGCACCGACGGAGATTCGGTATTGACCCTCACGTTCGGAAGCAATATCGTATCACTTGAGGCAATCGTCGACGCACGGACACAGTCTACAGCTGTGCTAGGTTATGCGTGGGATCAGTCGGTTCAAGATATCGAAGAATCTGAGGGGGAAGCGGGGCTGTCTGCGTATGCGGGAGATCAATCCGCAGATGAATTGGCCGAAGTGATGGGGCAGGCGTTTGAGATGCGTCTATCGGGCGGAATGTCGGTTCAGGAATTGCAGCAACTGGCGAACGCGAAAAAAGTACGGCAATCACTCGCTAAGATCAAGGGTAAAGTTAAGTTTTCGGGAGAATCGGCGGTGGTTCCGGGGGCGTATGTCACCTTAACCGGATTGGGAGATCAATTCAACGGAAAGGTATTTGTTTCCGGTGTGCAGCATGAAATTGGCGAAGGTAACTGGATGACCGAAGCGACACTGGGCTGGGAAGAAGCCTTCTTTTCGGAAAAAATCTTTCCTGAACATCCGGTTTCATTCTCCGGGCAATATGTGGCTACGCAGGGATTGCACGTAGGCGTGGTGACGGATCTTATTGATCCGGCAGGAAAAGGGCGAATCCGGGTACGCTTGCCGATCATCGGTATGGCAGAAGATGGAATTTATGCACGTTTGGCAACCTTGGATGCGGGCAATAACCGGGGAACGTTCTTCTTGCCGGAAATAAACGATGAAGTGATTGTCGGTTTCTTGGGTGACGATCCAAACTACCCCGTGGTGTTGGGAATGCTGCATAGCGGAGCAAACCCGTCGCCCATCGCAGCAGCCGATGAAAATAACGAAAAGGGTTATGTGTCCCGTTCAGAAATAAAAGTGCTTTTCCACGATGGGGACAAACGCGTTTCTATTGAAACGCCCGGAGGACGGAAACTGACATTGGATGATGCCAACGGATTGTGCAGCCTGGAAGATGCGACGGGCAATAAGCTCGTATTGGATGACGGTGGGATAACCCTGTCTTCGGCCAAAGATTTGACGTTGGAAGCCGTGTCTTCGCTATCGATATCGGCTCCTCAGCTGACGATCAAAGCGGAAGCCACCGCCGAGCTATCGGCAAATGGATCGCTAAGCGTGGCGAGTTCAGGCATCACTGAAATAAAAGGATCCTTGGTGAAAATAAATTAGTCGATCATGAGCTTAGCTGCAAGAGTCACTGATATGCATACCTGCCCGATGAGCAGCCCGAATCCGCATGTGGGCGGAATGGTATTGCCCGCCGGTTGCCCAACTGTCCTGATCGGAGGGTTACCTGCCGCAAGGATGGGCGATCTCTGTGCCTGCCCGGGACCTCCGAATGCGATTGTGAAGGGATCGGCCACCGTGCTTATCGGTGGGCTTCCCGCCGCGCGGATGGGCGATCCGACGGTTCATGGAGGGGTGATTACAAGCGGCTGTGGCACCGTATTAATAGGAGGATAACTGATGGATAAGTTGCACAAATCCTTTTTGGGTACCGGATGGAGCTTCCCGCCGCAGTTTGACAACGAAGGTGGAAGCGTTGAGATGCTGAGCGACGGGGAGGATATCCGGAGCAGCCTTGAAATCCTGCTGTCGACCCGGCCCGGTGAACGGGTAATGCTTCCCAATTATGGCTGCAATCTGGATGAATTGCTATTCGAGCCATTAACGACGACCATGAAAACCTATATGAAAGACTTAATACAGACAGCCATATTGTACCACGAGCCGCGTATCGCGGTCGATAAAATCGAATTGATAGATACGGGGGAAATGGAGGGACGTATTCTCATAAACATCGAGTATACGATACGCTCAACCAATTCACGATTCAATTATGTTTTTCCTTTCTATATCCAGGAAGGCACCGAAGTAAAACGATAAAACATGGCATGTTCAGATAAAAATAACTTAATCCGTGAAGGAACCGGGCGATATAACCGATCGCTGGCGGCGCTGTCGCCTGATTTTGCCAAGGTGGACGAACGGGAATTGCGCGATCTGCTATTGTTTATGCAACGTTATGCAGCCCAAGTTACCTATTTCGATAACGGAAATAAGGCCAAGGGAACTTGGGAACCCTTTGTCCAACCCGACCTGAGTGTAGCCCTCGCAATATTGGCATCGATTGATCCCATTACCTTCACCGATTATTATAAATCGCTCGTGAAACGTATTCGGTTGGCCGTCAGAGCCGAGGAAGTGGGACAGGCCAAACAGTGCTTTAAATATTTATTCGATTTGTTATATACGCTGGTTAAGACGGTTGACGACCAGTGTGCGCAGTTGGTGGAAGAATCTGATTATCAGAGAAGTATACAAGATATCATTGCCGCGAAAATCAGTCGGGCTTTCCGGCGTTTGCTCACATTCAAAGACGCGCATGCGGCCTTGTTGGCTGCATCAAATGAAACGGATCCCTTGGCTCCCTTCGTTGTGCTGAATTCTGCTGGGGCGGTTTTTACGTTTCACTACATCGATACCGAAGCAACCGAAGCCCTCAATCTGATGATACCGGATACAGACGACGGCTCAAAGATTCATTTTATTGTCCACCACAACCTATTCCAGCAGCAACTGAAGACGGTCTTTGCGGGAATTTCGTCGGCCACCGTAAAGGCGGAAACCTTGTTTGACAAATCAGTTGGAAACTATCGCAGCCACAAACCCCACATGGCGTTGCTGCTGACTTTTTTGCAGCTGTTCCGTCATGCGCAAATCCAGTTGAATGAATATGGGCGAAAACACCTGGAATACTATTACAGGGATGTTTTACAACTAAAATCGAGAAAAGCCGACCCGGATTATGCCCATCTGGTCTTCGACTTACATACGCGTACAGCAAACCACCTACTGAAGGCGGGCACCTTGTTCAAGGGAGGCCAGGATCAAAGTGGAAACTCGCTGGTATACCGGCTGTCACAGGATACGGTACTTAACCAAGCGAAGGTGGGGGCGGTCCATTCGTTAAAAAAAGCAAACGGGACACTGTATGTAACAGCGCACAGCAACGAAGCACAACCATTTTTATTTGGCGAAGCCGGAGCTCCGCTTGCTTCAATTGGTTTTGCAGTCGCTTCCAACCTGCTTTTCTTAAAAGGGGGCGAACGGACAATCACCCTGTCCATCCGGTTTAAATCATTGGCGCGGATCCGTAAAGGGAATTCGATAGATAACCTGGTATTCCGCACGTTATTGACGGGCGAAAAAGGCTGGTTGGAAGATCAGGTCACCGCAAATTATCAACCACAGCGTGGCGAGTTGACATTTTCAATTACCGTAGATGGTGGAAAAGAAGCCATCCGGAGCTATGAGGAAAAAATACATCAGCGTGATATGCAGGTCTCTTTACCTCTGTTGTTGGTTTATTTTGACCAAGAGGCTTCCGGATTCGCCTACGATACGTTGGCCGAACAGCTTGTCGATACAGTTCAGATCGCCGTAGCAGTGCGGGGCTATAAAGATTTTGTGCTCAGCAACGATGTCGGGTTACTGGATGGAAGCAAACCTTTCAAGCCGTTTGGAGATCTGCCCCGCAGGAATGCGGGGTTTTACATCGGCAGTGATGAGCTGTTTCAAAAGCCACTTACTGCATTGACGTTAACCATGGACATGCCGGCATCGTTTTCCGCCAGTTACCTCCAACGGGGAACCTGGAATCCGCTGGCGGTGACAACGGTTGGGGAAGAACATACGTTAAAGTTACCGGGTCAGCCAATTCAAGCGACGATTCCAACAGCACAATCAAGGCGTGCTTATGGCAGCGGGGAACGGGATGGTTATATCCGGCTGTCGCTAAATAGCGATCAATATTCGTTGTCGTCCTTTATGGATAGCCTGACGCAAAGCTTCAATGATACCCGGATGATGAAAATACCCAGGGAGACCTCGGTGGCAATCGAAGGGTTCTTTGCTGAACAAGCGGGGACGAAGGTACAGGCAAGGGGATTGACGGCTGCGAAAGAAATAAATATCGATAAGACCGCATCGGCGGTGTCGTTGGATATTGCCCAGCAAGAAATACTGAAGACACTAACCTTGGCTACCCAATTTGAGGGATTCCGGATGGTCCGAAATTCAACACCCACACCCCGGGAACTGATCGTAGGGGATTTTGAAGCCAGTTATACAGCGGTGGATACTGTTGCATTTTTGCCCCAATCGCAAAAGAGTGCTTTTTTTCACCTCTATCCATTTGGATATAAACAGGTAACGAACAACAAATTACTGGGGCTATTGCCGAGGTTTTCAAATCAGGGTGAGCTGCTCATCGGCATGACCCAAGTTACGTCGCCTAAAACCATATCTGTGCTCTTCGAAGTAGTGGAAGGCAGTTCCAACCCATTAAAACCCAGCGAAAATCTTTCGTGGTACTACCTCGATTATGAAAATAACTGGAAGGTTTTCGAAAAAACAATGCTGATAGATGGGACATTGAATTTGACGCGGACGGGTATTGTCACCGTCTCATTTCCTTCCGATGCGACGTATGCGGGTACCATGATGCCGCCGGGAATGCTGTGGTTGAAGGTGGCAGTGCAGGGGCAGATTGATGCGGTCTGTAAGCTAAGAGCGATTACCGCGCAGGCCGGCCAAGTAGAGCTGGTGCAGGATGAAATCAATAACGTGTATTTTACGGAAATACGCCCGAAGGGAAGCATTGCAAAATTGTTGGTGAGCGACGCCGCGATTAAAGGTATAAACCAGCCTGCAGATTCTTTCGGGGGCAGACCGGCGGAGCCCGGGGCGGCGTTCTATACCCGTGTAAGCGAGCGGCTGCGCCATAAACAACGGGCCATCACCCTATGGGACTATGAGCACCTGGTGCTGGAACAGTTTCCTTCGATCTATAAAGCGAAATGCATCAACAGGGCAGGATTTGTTGATCACAATGGCATGACCGAGTTCTGCGAAAACTATCCCGGCCATGTTACTTTGGTGACTATCCCCGATTTAAGTAAATCAACCTTCGCAAATCCCCTGCGTCCGTATACGCCAATCGGAACACTGGTTGATATTACCAATTACCTGAAGAAAATCAGTAATCCATTTGTTACGTTGCATGTCCGTAATCCACAATTCGAAGAGATACAACTTGAGTTTGACGTGATGCTCCTTCCTAATATGGATGCGGCTTTTTACCTCAATCAACTGAACGACGATATTGAGCATTTTCTCTGTCCATGGGCGTTCGACACGGCAAAGCAAATTTCCTTTGGCGGTAAAATGCAGAAAAGTACACTCGTTGATTTTATAGATGAACGGCCTTATGTCCACGCAGTAAGTGATTTTAAGATGCACCATATCATCCGCAATGAAGACAATGCCGTCCAAACGGCGAATTACGATATAGAAGAAATTGTGGCGTCGTCCGCTCGTTCCATATTGGTTTCATATGCTAACGAGACGATCAGACACCAAATTCGGGTATTACAAAACTGCGAATGCGTATGAAACCTATCATGAAAAGCTACACAATATCCACAAAACGTCAACTGGCTCCGGCGATGGACTATGAATGGCTCCGCAAGGAAGGGCTGAAACACGTTGAGCAACTGGCCAGCGACCTATGGACCGACTACAACGCCCATGACCCCGGAATTACCCTGTTGGAGGCGCTTTGCTATGTCCTTACCGAACTGAGCTACCGGAGTAATTTCGATATGAAGGATTTGTTACACGATGCACCGGACCAAGTGTTATACACCGCAAGGGAAATTTTGACAAACCATCCTTTTACAATTGCGGATTACCGAAAGTTGCTGATCGATATCGACGGGATAAATAATGCTTGGCTATATCCTGCTGGAAGCCCGGAAGTGCCTATTTTCTATGATCATGTGGATAAAACATTACAGCTGACGACTACGGATACCCCCGTCCGCATCAACGGTCTGTATGATGTGGTGTTGGATTTTGACAACGAAGAGCCATATGGCGATCTGAACTCGGGAGATGTGGAATGGATAAGTCCCGATGGTGAATTTGTACTGAACATTGAACTGCCAAGTTATGGAGCTATTGATCGGGCGGTTTTGAAGACCGATATCGTTTCGGCAACGGTTGCCAATGCGACCGGAAAATACCCGTATGAATTGGTCTTGAATGCGGCAGAGGATGCCACGTTCAAGGCTCCCTTTGCGGTTACCGTTGCAAAACATCCATCTACAGGAAAAATAACAGCCGCTCAGATTTGGGACCTGTTGCAAGCGGAAGGCTTTGTGAGCCAACTGGCTGACTCTTATGTTCAAAAATTGAAAGTGATTGACGATGTATTCAAGCGTGTGACCCGTCGGTTACAATCCCATCGGAATCTCTGCGAAGATTTTGTATCCGTCAAACAGGTGTCCTATGAAGAAGTCGCTTTGTGTATGGACGTGGATATCTCACCGGAGACCGACATTGAGTATGTACAGGCCGCTCTGTTTTTTGCCATTGAAAATTACCTGAATCCTTCGGTCAATTTTTATTCATTGAAGGAATTGCTTGATATGGGCTGGGAAGTATCCGATATTTATAATGGGGTGGCGCTTACGAATGGATTCATCGACCCAAAAGAGTTGGAAGCAACCCAGTTACGCACCCATCTATACGCTTCGGATATTATCAGCTTGCTGATGGATATTGAGGGAGTCTTATCTGTCAGGAATCTGTTGATGACCAAGTATGGTACGGACGGCCAGCCCGTGGACGGTGCCATCGGAGTGGATTGGTGTATGCAGATCAGCGGACAGCATAAGCCGGTTTTGAGTACTTCCCGGTCGAAAATCCTATTTTATAAAGGCGGTTTCCCTTTCCATGCCAATGTAAATGAAGTGAAAGATACCTTGCTGGTTATGAAGGCTCAGCGTACCGTCGGAAAGCGTAAAGGATATGATGTGGAACTCCTACCGGATGAGGGGCGGTCACGCGATACGCTCAGTTACCGTCCGGTTCAGTATGACCTACCAACGGTATACGGCGTAGGAGAGGCAGGCCTACCCCCACATGCGGACGTGCTACGCAAAGCGCAACAGCGGCAGTTAAAAGGATACCTGCTATTTTTTGAACAACTTTTAGCGGATTTCTTTGCCCAACTGACATATGCCGACACGTTGTTTTCCGTTGGAGATATTAAACAAACGTATTTTGCGCAGTATCTCGACGATATCAAAGACAGCGAGGGATTGCTGTCTGAAGCGTTCAAGAATGCGGTTACGGGTGCTCCGGATGCGCAAGGATGGAGAGAGCTTTACGAGAATAAAGCCCAATACGCTGCGCGCCGAAATCGCTTGTTAGACCATTTGCTTGCTCGCTTCGCGGAGTCTTTCAATGACTTTGCGTTATTGCAGTATCGAATCAATTTAGAAGAGCAGACAGCCGAACGGATTGACAGCGAAGAACTCATTGCCGCCAAAATCCAGGCATTGAAAAGATATCCGGAGATTAGTGCAAACCGGTCCCAGGCTTTTAACTGTTTCCCGCAAACGGATGATTACGGCTTGGCGGAAGCACAGCTTTGGGATACGGAGAATGTTTCCGGCCTGGAAAAGCGGGTGGGCACATTGATAGGCGTCCGGGATGTTTCACGTAGATTTTTATACTGCATCCGGAATACCGAAGTCCGTTGTGAAGAAGAGTGGGTGGACGGAGAACTTTATTGTACACATCGCTTTGAGCTTACTTCCCGCGAAGGGATTGTATTGGCTTCCGAAAAATTCTCCGAGAAAGCACAGGCCGAGGTCACCTTGAAGAAAATCTTCGATACGGTTCTTCTTGCCCAGCATTTCGGGGTTGAAGGAAATAAGCTCGTTCTGTCGATCGATGGAGATAGGCTGCTGGAGACAGTAAATACATTTGAAACTGCTGTCGAAGCCAATGAGGCAATCGAAAAGCTGGTTGCCGAATTTGGCAGTGAATGCGGGGATCCGGAAGGCATGCACCTGATCGAGCATGTGCTGCTCAGGCCCAGGAGCGAGGCGTTTAAGCTGATGGACCTATGCGGAATGGAAGGGGATTGTCCCTGCGAGCTAGATATGTATTCGTTCAGAGCATCGGTAGTATTGCCCTATTGGCCGGACCATTTCGACCATCCTTCTTTCCGTAATTATGTGGAAGACCGGCTGCAGGAGGAAGCACCGGCACATATCCAACTAAAGGTCTGCTGGATCAGCAACGAACAGATGCGGCTGTTTGAGATCCGGTACAAAGCCTGGATAGAAGCGCTGGCATATTATTTCCAAGAAGATAAACAAGACCTTTCCCGTCTACAGGAAACCAGCGATGAGCTGTTGGAATTATTACCACAACTGAAGAATATCCATCCGAAGGCGACACTTCACAACTGTTCGGAAAGCAACATAGAAAATAATCCTGTCATGTTGGGCAGAACAATTTTAGGTACTTATTTAAATCAATGACCATGAACAATATTGAGTCATATCCCATTTTTGAGGCAGATCAGGTACTGACCAACAATCACCTGAACAATACTGTCAGCTATTTGGAGCGGCAAGGCCGGCTGTCCAGGATCCGACTTATAGGGAGCGGGATTGTGGGTGGATTGGAAATTACAACGTCTGATGAGGGCATTGTAATCGGCGAAGGCCATGGCATCACGTCACAAGGATATCTTATCCAGCATTGTCAGCAGGAATATACCCATTACATCGACTTTGTTTCCCCAGATATTCCCACAGGAGTGGGCTTCATTGTGGAATGTGACGAAGACGAAGCTTCTGGGTGGCCGTATTATGGGATGGAAGGGATTTTCGAACTCGTGCCCTCATCGTCACCGGCCGAAGCCAAGAAGGCGTTCTCTTCGTTAAAAAGAGACGAATACGTCGTGGTACTCCTATTGGAGGCGAAGCAGGTTAAGCTGAAAAACTGCGACACCAACGACTGTAACGACAAGGGTAGCCGGCTAGATTTTACGGTGAAACCCCTGTTGGTACACATCGACCTTCTAAAGGGTGACGACGAATCCTTTTTTAATACGCTGCTTTTAAAACGATACGCCGTGCCGGCAAATAACCGCTTAGAGAGCGGTGAATCCATACTCAGCGAATTTTACCAGCTGGTGGACGACGATACGCTGACCAAGCTGGAACAGCATCTGAAAACGTGCTGGGACCGCTATGCCGTCTTATTAGAGTTACCCCAATCCAATCCATTCGAAGGACTTGATCTTAAAGTATTGCGGGGTAAATTTAGCTACCAAAAGGGAAATTTCCACTACATCCAATATTTCTATGATTTTATAGACGATCTGATCAAGGCGGTCCGGGAGTTCGATGAGAAAGTACAGGACTTTTGGGGTAGGAGGAATGCCAATGAAACCTATTTTCCGCTACACCTAACTCTCGGATTGGCATCGGAAAGCACCCGTTTTGGTTATTGGGACCGTTATCGCCAATACTTCGTTCCAGTACATTACCTCCACGGGCAGGAACAGCACAAAGAGGAAGTTGCCCTGCTGTTGCAGCGTATGCGGTACATGATAGCCGATTTTGATGGTACGTTGCCTTCCAAAAATCAGGTCCTTCAGATTACGCCAAGTCAGATCGGGGCGAATCTGCTTTCCGACCGGAGCATTCCTTTTTACTATCAACTCAATAACCTCCATAAGTGGTGGAACTACCGACTGAGCCGAATGGGTATTCCGCAGATGAATCGTGGGTATCACCTGCGTACGGGTATTGACGCACCCGAGGCCGTGAAGAACGTGTTGCTTTACGATAATGAGCGCTTCAATGCCTTCCGCATAGAAGGGCATGTCGGCAAGCCCTACGCCACGGCCCTGTCCGAAATCATTGCTGAACGGGACAAATACAACCTGCCTTTTGACGTGGTGGCACTCAGCGCGGTCGACCTGGAACGGATAGCCGATGGAAATGAAGTGTCGTGTCAGGTACAGGATCTGGAATCGAATTATAATGTAATGCTTGCAGGGTTGCTGTGCCGCGTAAAGCAGCTGCTGACCTATGTAGGCGGTCTGCGACCGAAGAAAGATACCGACATCGGTGATATACGGGTAATCGACACGCTCAAGGTCAACGACGACCTGTCGCTGCCTACCCTTTCAAAAAAGGTAACTGCAATCCGGAAAGAAGTGGACCTGCAAAAGAAAGTCGCCACGCAGCCGGGGATTAAAAGAGTAAACTACATAGAAAAAATTGTGGATCTGGGCAAGGATGATCAAGAAGTGAAATTGATGGATTTCGTAGCAAAGGATATCAATTCATTTTTGGTTACCGACAGAAAGCTATTTGAATATGTGTTGCCGAAACCGGATTTACTGCTGGTGTTTCTTCAGCGGCTCAATGCCATCTTTGGCTATCTTTTTGAAAATGATCTCCGTGAATTTGATATAGATGCATATGATAAATTGTGGGCGGAATACGAATCAACCGTAAACAGCATCATCAAAGAATCTGCAAATTCACAGAACGAGGAATTGAAAGCATATTTCGCCCCCAAAAACAACAACGTGTTGTTTAATTGTGCGAACGAGGAGTTATACGCCGTTAAGGAGGAATACAACGAGCGGATCAAGCAATATCAGGAGGCCGCCACCTTCGCCCGCTATTTTGAACGGCACAGGGGGTTGGAACATAAGGCTGGGGTGCCTAAAGGAGGAACTTTCGTGCTGGTATATCAACCGTCGGCACCGCGTTATACCGCCGTTATACCGGAAAAGGAAATACGCGTGGTGGATCGATTCGCCGATGTCGTTAGGGAGGAACCGGCTGAAACAACTACTAAAAAAGAAACGGGTCGTCTATTAAAAGATACCAAGTCTGCGCCATTACTTTCTTCAGCTACCATGAAGTACGCAGACACCGTAAGCCTCATCGAAAAATTAGGCCTTGGAGCCGACGCAACCAAAGTGCTGGACGCATTGAAAAAGAAAGAAGAAGCCGAGAAGCTGGTGAGTAAATTGCCCGGTGGTGTAGTCATAGCCGATTTCTATGTGCCTTATCTAGTTAAAAGCAATTGTCAGCCGATCGCATATGTCTTTCAAAAGGACATAGACGATGAGCCCTCACAACCGGAAGAGCCGGAGGAAGATCAGCCCGCTGTCGTCATAGAACCTACGAGGTTCTGTACTAACGATATGAAAGAATATTCGATAAAGATCAGCCCCGAAGGGGGAAAACTGATCCTTAATGGAAAAGAGAGCGAAGCAAAAATAGTTCCTGGACGCTTAGGAAAAGGCACATTTGACGTGGTATATACATTGGCATCTGGAGCCAAAGCAAGTACACAATTTGTGGTGGAGGAAGCCGTCGATCCGGATTTTGAAGTTGCAGGAGCCGACTATTCGGAAAAAGACAGAAATTGGAAACTGATCCTGAAAGCCGTGGTGTCCGACGGTGGTCAACTTAAATCGCAGTGGCTGCTGGATGGCAAGCCTGTTGCGGAGAACCAGTCTGAAATTAAGCAAATCCTTACCGTTAATAACCCGCGTGCTACCATTGCCTATTCGGTTACTGAAAGCATTTGCGGTAACGGAGAACGGATCCGTACGTTTGTCCGTGATGAACAGGCAAAGACCGTTTGTTCGGACGCCGCGACCTTGACGATCCCCGTAAAAACTTCGGGTACGGTCGTTGTCGTAGCGGCACCGAAGGGCGTAACCACCAAAGGTACAAATCTGGTTATTTCGCCGGCGGAGATGGCAAAGGACGGACTGAAACAGGGTGTAGTTGCGTACCACTATGCGAATGGAGATACCCATGTATTGGCAGTATTGACGATCACGTTAGGAACCGCATCTTTTGAAGCAACCATCGGACTACCAAAAAGCGACGTAGTTGTAATCGGGAGAGCGGTGAAAAACGTAGTGAGCGTAGCATTAAAAGCGTTATCGACGGGAGGTACGTCAATATGGACAGTCAACGGTAAGAAAGCCAAAGAAACAATGAGCATCCCGCTCGCGGAATTCGAAAAGCTTAAAGAATTAACAATTACGCACCAGATTGATTTCGGTGACGGCCCCTGCGGAGCCGAGAAAACATATACACAATCCATTGCCGTGCTTCGCAGACAGTTGGTAGCCAACAAGGGAAAAATCGTTGTGGAATAAAGAACAATGGACCGCTGCCAACATATCATCTATAAGCAATCGCTGGAAGTTGACTTTCGCCGGCCGGGGCAGGGCAAGGGGATGCAGGATCGGCTGGCTGCCGTCTACCATCAACGGATATTACCCCAACTGGCTAATTTGTTTGACGACTTCAGTGATGGGCCAGCAGCGCTGACGATTCCTGCGTTATCGATTGATTGTGGAGAACTTCCCGAGGCGAATTGGGAAGAAACGCTTACCAAAAATGTACTCAATTTGGTAAGGAAGGAACTCCAGTCCCATCACCGTCCGGCGGTTAACCGGGACGAACGGGACAACCGGGACGGGCAGGACCCGCAGTGGATTGAAGATTTTATCTATTTTTTGAAGAAGGGGAAATTCCCATGGGAAATCCGGAAAGAGGCAATCTCTGATTTTGAAAAGCGGTTTAAACCCGAGCCTGCTTTTTTGGACGAACTGGCTCAGGTACTGCATACATCCGCCGATGCGATGAACCGCTTATTCTACTATTTTTCGGTTGATTTTATCCATCGATTATGCGATGCTGTCGTTACCCGAATTTCCACTGATGAGGCTGCATACATAGCATTTCTGAAGCAAACAGGGGTGAATCCAACGACGTTGTCGAGGTCGGTGGTCAAAGCTTATGCGGATGCCTTCGGCAATCCTGCGAGAGAATCTGTGCCATTTTCCGTCATCCTGACATCCGTTGTTTGGCCGGCGATGGACACGACCAACAAAACGAAAGTGGTACAACGCGCCCGCTCGTTGCTGAAAAAGAAGCCAAACTTTGTCGCTGCCCTATTGCCTAGGATCCGTGACGAGTTTCCAGCACTGGCCGATGTTTTTCAATCGAAGGGCATCAAGCCGCTTCAGTTGGAATCTGCGCATGCCAGCAACAGGCATTTAGATCATCCAGCCATTCAACGGACAACCGAAACCGCCATTGGTGGCAGCCGCTTAGACGAATCCTTTTACCTTAATAATGCCGGGCTGGTACTGGTCCATCCCTTTATCGGGCCCTTGATGCAGCAGGTGGGACTTATCGGCAATGAGACTCCCTTTTCGGTGGAAAATAGGGCTCAAGCGGCGCTCCTGCTTCACTATTTAGTATATGCATCGCCTGCGCTTGAAGAAAGCATGCTTGCATTGAATAAAATTCTTTCGGGCTTGCATCCGGAGTCTTTTGTCAACCCGGATGGGTGTGAATGGACTCCGTTGGTCGAGCAGGAATGTGAAGACGTACTGCATTCCATCATTACCCACTGGGAAGTACTCCGTAACACCAGTATTGATGGGTTACGTGAAACCTTTTTGCAACGGGAAGGCAAATTAACCCGAAGGGCCGACAGCTGGTTATTACAGGTCGATTCGAGGGGTGTGGATGTACTGATGGCAAGCCTGCCCTGGTCCATCGGCATCATTAAACTGCCATGGATGGATCGGATGTTATATGTCGAGTGGATATAAACGATTAAAACCTATTAGTATGGAACTACTGAAAATAAACAGCCGTGGAGACGCTGTAGAGCTGCTTCAGGAATTGCTCAACGAGTACGGACATCCCTTGGTCGTCAATGGAATATTTGATGAGGCGACTGAGCAGGCTGTTCGGTCATTTCAAGTGGATAATGATTTGGTTGCCGATGGCATTGTATATACCAAAACATGGACCAAGCTCATTAATGGAACGCCGGTGGACCTGAGTAAGATGGAAGACAAATACCTGAAAGAAGCGGATCTTAACCGGCTTGCAGAAGCCCTCGCATTGGATGTTGCTACCATCAAGGCAGTGAATGAGGTGGAAAGCAGGGGTCGCGGATTCAACGCAGACGGCAATCCGAAGATCCTGTTTGAGGGGCATGTGTTCTGGAAGGAGCTGGAAAAGCGCGGCATCGATCCGGCAGGATACGTTTCGGACAACGACGATGTGCTATACAAAAAATGGACGAAAGCTTACTACAAAGGCGGCATTGCGGAGTATGAGCGGCTGAACAAGGCAATTAACATCATTCCCAATAACAGCAAGGTGGCAGATGCGGCGTATGCGTCGGCTTCATGGGGGCTATTCCAGATTATGGGATATCACTACGAAGCACTGGGATACGGTTCGGTAACCGAATTTGTTGGCGACATGCAATTGGGTGAACGGCAACAACTGGAAGCATTTGGCAAATTCCTGCAGGTTAATAAGCTGGTAAGCTACCTTCGGAATCGGCAATGGGTGGAATTTGCTAAACGATACAATGGGCCTGACTACGCCGCCAACCAGTACGATATCAAACTGAAGGAAGCCTATCAGAAATATGCCACCATGCAGCCCGGTGAAGGTGCACCGAAAGTAGCCCGGGAGTTGATAAAAAAGGGAAGTACAGGAACATTGGTGCAAGAACTGCAAACCATACTGAACGAATTGGATTATACGGTGCCGGTAAATGGAGTGTTTGATGCCCAAACGGAGCAAGCGGTGAAGAATTTCCAAAGTTCCCATTTGGATAAGCACGAACAGCCGCTGACCGTAGACGGCGTTGCCGGTGCGCTGACGTGGTGGGCGCTTGAAAATCCACGCCCACGTGTGACATCCGGTGTCATTGAATACGATAAACTGCCTCCTTCAGCGTATGGAGAAAGCGCCTTGGGAAGAGCGGCGCTGCGCATAGCCATCAACGAGTTGAAAGCGGGGGCAGGTGAAATAGGCGGAAACAACAAAGGCCCGTGGGTGCAGAAATATATGGAACCCGCCGGGTTACCCGATGGATACCCGTGGTGTGCGGCGTTTGTGAGCTGGTGTTTTCTGCAAGCCGTAGGTGGGAATCGTAAGGACATGCCCTTCAAGTATTCAGCTGGCGCACGCGATGTATTCAATCAATTGAAAAGCAAGGGCTGGAGTTTTTCCGGTGAGTCCGGCAAGCAGCCCATGCCGGGGGACGTCGTTTGCTGGTGGCGTACCTCGTTGACATCCGTAAACGGACATATCGGTTTTGTACATCATTGCCAAGATGGGTTTCTGTATACCATTGAGGGCAACAAAGCCGCCAATGTTGCGGGGTTTTCGTACGTAAAAACACGCATGGAAAAATTACTGGGTTTCGCCAGGGTTTATTGATAATGGGTCGTTAATAAAATGCCACGATGATGCTGTCACCAAAAGTCGCTTCGAATGCAGAGGCTAACGTAGCCACTAATGGCGTCTTCTTCCAGCCCAAATTGACGGTAAACCTACCGGGCGATAAGTATGAGCAGGAAGCAGATGCAATGGCCGATCAGGTCATGCGGATGATCGTTCAGCGCAAGTGCAAGCATTGCGAGGAGGAAGAAAAGCGGATTCAGCGAAAGGGAACCGACTCGGCTACCCCCGCGGTGGATGAAGGATTTGAAAGCTATGTAGCTTCATTGCATGGGCGCGGTACCGTACTGTCGCAATCCGAGCGGGATTTTTTTGAGCCGCGTTTCGGCTATGATTTTTCCAACGTGCGCATCCATACAGGAGGCGATGCAGCACAGTCTGCCGATCGTATCAACGCATTGGCCTACACCGCAGGAACTCATATCGTATTTAACACGGGCCAGTATCGACCCGGATCCGAAAACGGAAAGCGGCTTCTGGCGCATGAATTGACCCATGTGGTGCAGCAGGGAGGAAGTATGGGCGCCATACAGCGGCAGACGGCACGTCGTGTCGCACCCAATGTTGTGCAAGTGGAACATGAAGGAGAAAGCTATCGGGTAACCCGAATATTGGAGAGCAGACGAAGGGGTAGCGGGTCCTCAGGTTCTATAGACGCCGACATCGACCGGACCAACATCACGATCACGATAAAGGTCTGTCGCGATACCACGCGGGGCACGGTCGAGCTGGGCGCGAACATTCCGGAGAGTGCTATGGGAGTCGCCCGGCGGATTTTGGATGCGGTTTCACGCGGGGCCATCGGCGACATCGAAGGTGTCCTTGAAGGCGTCGATGTAACCCCCTTTATCGAAGTCTTGGTCGCTCGGTCCGGTCAGTTCAGTATTACCGCGCGGGGTGAGGTTACGGTTGGATTGGAGGGTGTTACCGGTGGGGCAGGTTCTTTAGGTATTCGGATAGGACCCCTTGACATCGGAATCCGGGGAGAAGGCGACGATGAGGGGTGGATGCTCGGCGGCAACATTACGGTCACCCCCGGCCGTACCGATGAAACATTTGAGTGTACGTCTGTTCCGCTTTCGGTCAGGTTGGTCTGCGAAAAGTGGCACGAGGCATCCCCGTATGAGATTACGGTTCCGGTTCCTTACCGGGATACCCAAAACCGCTTTATCTATTTCGACTACGCAAGTGCAAGCATCGATCGGGCCCGAAGCGCCCAGATGCTGACGGAGATTACCACGCTGTTGCAAGAAGGGTATCGGGTGACGCGCGTCACGGGGCATACATCTCCCGAAGGGCCGATGCAACGGGGAAGGCGATTTGAAGGAAATGAACAATTGGGACAAAGCCGGGCAACGGCTGCGCTTGCTGAAATGGAATCTATCTGTGCTGCGCAACAACTACGTATGCGGGATTCCAGACGGTGCACGGCAGATGCTATACGCGATGTGCAACCCATCGGACTGGGCGAATTGTACACGCTCTCAGACGATAGGGGCCGTGAAATAGAGGGTAGGAGACTGGCGCAACATGCGGTTGATCAATTCAAGACGTCAGCAGATGAATCGGCTCATCGCACGGAAGAACTGCTGGAGCAAATGGAAAGTATGAGTTTGGAGCAGCAGCGAGATACGGTATATCCCCTGTTACGGCGGGCAACCATCACGTTGGAAAAATCCGGTATGCGCGATGAACAGGTAACGCTGGAAGAACCGGCAGGTTATCGCAGCGTGGGCTGTCCGCAAGCCGTCGAAACAGCGGCAAGACGGCAGTTTTCATTTTAATTAACTGATTCGATAAACTCATGAATTTCTGGGAGCAACTAACAGATGGATTGCACATGCACGAAGTACTGCTCTTTGTATTGGGGAGTTTGTTTTTTTTGGTTCTGCTCTTTTTGATGGTACTGTATGCCTGGCGAAAAGAAAAACTCAACGTACTGCTGCTTTTCTTTATGATACCCATAGTCATGATCGGTTGGCCTTCGATTGCCAGGATACAAATCAATGAGGCAGGTATCGCACTGGAAAACACCTTGCGGACGTACGAGAGCGACCCCCAAGATCCAGAAACCCGAAAAGCGCTGCAAGCCCAAGTAAAGGAACTGGAAGACAAGAGGGTGAAGAACCCCAAAACGTTGATAAATATGGCCAAAGCCAATTATATGCTGGGTAACGATCGGGATGCATTGCAGACCCTTGATAAAATTCCAGAAGGAGCAAGGGAATCGGTAGGAGCGGACGATCTAAAAAGTACCATCTTGGTAACCCAGGATATCGAACGGAAACTGCAACAGGCAGAGCAGGCTCCTACGGACGATAACTTGGAGATCTTGCGTATCTCTAAGGACAAACTGCTCAATAAGGCAGCGAACAATATACGGTTACACCAAGCCGTGAGGAAGTCTGATTCACTAACTCAAAAGAAACAATAGGTCATGAACACACATGCACATGTCTCAGCCGATAAGGCCAGCCATAAGGTGGTTCACAAACCGCAAGCGGGAAAAACGTTGTTTTTTCGGCCTAAGCTTGCGATAAATCCGCCGGATGATCATTACGAACGGGAAGCCGACGCCACAGCCGATCGCGTAATGCGTATGTCGGTGCAACGCAAATGTAAACACTGTGAAGAAGAGGAAAAGCAACTGCATCGCAAAGAAGGAAGTCCGGCCGTACCGCAGGTTAATGGAAGCTTCGAACGTTATGTTACCAATTTGCGTGGATGGGGCAGGCCGTTGTCTACCGATGAACGCAGCTTTTTTGAGCCACGGTTTAACCGTGATTTTTCGGATGTACGTATCCACACGGATACGCATGCTGCACAATCCGCCCAGCAAATCAATGCCTTGGCGTATACAATGGGGAACCATATCGTGTTCAATCAAGGACAGTATCAGCCAACCTCCGAAAGCGGCAAACGGCTGATGGCACATGAGTTGACGCACGTGGTGCAGCAAGGTGGAACCGGCAGCAACGTACAGCGGCAGTCCGCCGGTCCCGATGTCGAACGGAGGTTTGGGTTGGGCATGCGCAATCGGTTTGGTTTATACGATGCCGAGTTGAACCGGGACACGAATACATTGACGTTACTTATGCGCATCAAATTTGATTTTACCGGTGCATGGGCCTCCGGTCAGGACCAGCAAGACTGGATAACGGATTTCATCAATCATGTACAGAATCGATGGAGCTACCGGTTTTATTTAGTTCCTGAAGGGATCTGCCTAAATACACACGAAACCATTTTTGCACGGGTCAATGTACAGTCGGTTACCAGCAATCCGCATTACACCGTTGAGGTGGCTGCCGGTTCCAGAAGAAGCAGTGCCAATTCACATGCTCGGACCGCAAGGCTGGATGCGCTTGACAACGACAGGATGACACGTAATAGGCTCGGACAGGATTTTCAGCAACGGGCATCGGAACATGAGTTCGGACATATGCTGGGCATACCTCATATTGAGTGTGATCCCCAGACGGGTATTTGCCCATCGGGTGATCAATACGGCAACACGGTCGGCGAGCGGGGCGATATCATGGGGTCGGGATGGATTGTTTCGGCACGGGATTACACACCTTTTACCACTGCGATGTATTACTTTACGGGATGTAACTGGAAGGCATCCCATACCGGGGTATACCCTATTGGTGACTATCCAACACCAAGTACGGTTTCCCACATGGCTTAACAACAAACTCAATGGCGTACGACAATAACCAGCGGATTTCTTCCTTATCAGTGCCGGTAATCACATCGCCTGGTCACCGCAGGGGTTTGGGTGGTGTGCCCTTTTTTCAACCCGCCCTTAGCCCGTTGGGCAATCAGGTACTCCAGCGAAACCCACAGCGACAGCCTAACCCCTTATTCAGATCTATACCCGAAGGGGAGATCAGCCGTGTGGAGTTTGATCGATACCTGATGGATTATTTTGGAGTGCAGGATATCCATACAGGTACTCAAGACGAACAAGAAATGTCTTTGACAAGGCATGGGCGCCCGGCACCTTCCATTCCCAATTGGCAGTCCTGGAACCCCGGAACATCTTCGGCGGATTACGCCCACATCATCCGGGCAATTGAAGCGGTCGCTGCAACCTTTGGTGCGATTCCGACCATCCGTACGGTCGTGTTTTTTAAGATGGATTACGAGCCGAATGCCGCCGGTATTGGCGTCGCCAGACCCGATGTCGGGGCTTCATTCGGAGGCGGAAAGTTAACGGTTTTTGAAGCATTTTCGCGTAGTCGTGCGTTTCCAAATGCAAGGAGCGATGCCAGCGGTTCCTATCCTTCGGCGGGGGTGGTTCTTGCCCCCGCAGCAGGGGAAACACCGGGAGCACCTCTGCCTTATCAGTCGCGTGAACGCAGCCTGCGGGAAAACATCGTGCATGAATTGGGGCATGCAATGGCTGAAGATGCACACCGTGCCGATCCTGATGTATTTACCGAGTACAATCGTGCAATAGGCTGGGTTGGCGGACAGTTGTTTGATATTGGACAGCAACCAGTCGCCGATGCGATACGTCAAGGTACGTCGCCTCCTGCCCAATACCACATACGGGATCTTGATTGGAATAATCCCCAGTGGATCGAACAACCGATGTCCCGCTACGCCGTAGCGGGAGGACCGGGAGAGGATTTTGCGGAAACCATCGCTGCGTATATTTACGCTAATTCCGTGCTGCAACTACGTTCACCGGCACGGTATCGGTTCATCATGGATCATATCGATATATGGAAGACGCAAATGCAAGCGCTGCCACCACCCGTATTGCGTGGGGATTTTCCGGTGATTGAAGAATTTCGTCATATGGCTTGAAACTGAAAACATGAACAGACAGATGTTGACACATACATTGGCTGACCTGCTTAGGCAGACCGAACAACTTGTTACGCGCAGGCTCCGCACATATTTTGCTCCGGGTAATGTATATCCTGATGAACAGGTGCATTGGACGGTGCGTGACGACGGGTCTTACTGTTCGATGTGCCTGACACAGGCAACGGACACTGAGAAAACGATGCTGATGTTATCCTTAGCTCCCCATCTCCGTCCTGCTTTTTACGACCGCATTATCCAGGATTTTTTGCCCAACGGCGGGGATATTCTCGAAATGGGGGGTGTAAAGAATATGGGTAACCACCGTGGATTTCTCCCAACGGGCGAAACAGCTTTGTTTATTATTGCAGGGGATAACATTGAAAAGAGAATAGACGTCCAGCGGCAACTCATGGGAGAAAGCCAGCTAGTTAAACAAGGTGTGATTTACCTAGAGACAGTAAAAGAAGGTGAACCCCCGATGAGTGGAAGGTTGGTTATGACACCGGAATGGCTATCCAAATTATTACTTGGAAAAGAACAACGACCTGTATTTGGCCCGGATTTTCCAGCCAAGGCGATAAGCACGTTATTGGAGTGGCCGGATTTGGTGATCGCCGATAAAACACGCCAACAACTGGAAGATATCAGGACATGGCTTCGATATAATACGACGTTGATAGACCAATGGGAGATGCAGCGCGTGATCAAGCCCGGCTACCGGGTGCTTTTTTATGGCCCCCCGGGTACTGGCAAGACACTCACAGCCACGTTATTCGGAAAGGAATTCAATCGGGAGGTCTTTCGGATTGATCTCTCACAGGTGGTATCTAAGTACATCGGCGAAACGGAGAAAAACCTGGAGAAGATCTTTCAACGTGCGGAAAATCGGGACTGGATATTGTTTTTCGACGAAGCAGACGCGCTATTTGGAAAGCGATCTAACGTGCAGAGTTCTCATGACCGGTACGCCAATCAAGAAGTAGCCTATTTATTGCAACGGGTCGAAGATTTTCCGGGGTTGGTTATTTTGGCTTCCAATTTCAAAAATAACATCGACAAAGCATTTATGAGACGATTCAATGCGGTGGTCCATTTCCCCATGCCGGGTATCGTGGAACGGCTCAAGCTTTGGCAAACCATTATTCCGAGCAAGGGGAAGCTTCAGGATGACATACCGCTCGCAGAAGTTGCTGAAAAATATGAGCTCAGTGGGTCGGCTATTGTGCAGGCTGTACACCATGCGGCGCTTCAGGCTTTTTCAAAGGGAAACCGTTTTATGGAGAAGGAGGAACTGCTTGCCGGCATACGCCGTGAATTTGAGAAGGAAGATCGGGTATTTAAATAGCGGCTAATTATTCGTTATCCTCATTTTTTTTGTTGGTGATTCCCGGCTTAAAGCGTGGCTTGAACCCCAACGGTTTCGCGGGCGTTTGCTCCGGGGGTTCGTTTTGCGTACCAGTTTGGGCCGGTGGCTCCTGTTGATCTGGTTTCTGTTGTTCCGAATCTCCTCTTGGCTCCGACGGTGCGGCGGGTTTTGTTACGCCTGGCTTAAAGCGTGGTTTGAACCCCACGGGTTTTGCAGGTACTTGCTTCGGAGTTTCTGTTGGCTCGTCTGTTTGAGCAGGTTTCTCCAGTTGGTCTGGCTTTTGTTGTTCCGGATCTTTTGTTGGCTCTGCAGGTGTAGCAGGTTTGGTTACACCTGGCTTAAATCGAGGTTTGAACCCCGAAGGACTCATTGAAGATGATCCGGCAGGAGGTGCAGCTTTTCGAGGTGTCTCCTCTGCAGCGGGTTTGTTTTCGGCTGCCTTATTCTCCACGGGTTCTGCAGGTGTAGCAGGTTTGGCCGCACCCGGCTTAAACCGAGGTTTGAACCCAGTTGGAGGTGCATTTTTCGGCAACGTATTTCCTTCTGGGATCGGCGTCGAAATATCGACGGATGTCGTCGTAGCAGTAGTTATAGTATTGGTTTTTATAGTCGCTGGTTCTGTCAACAGATAGTCTTTGCGGAGCCGATTGAACCAATATTTTTTAGTATGGTCAAAACTTTTTTCGCCCATCTGTTCGTAGTGGCCGCGGAATTCCTCATATAAATCCGGTTTGGTGCGTTGCAATAGCACCAGATCGATTTTCTTTTTGATGAAAAATTCCTCAAAAGTCATCAGCCCATGTTATGATATACAGCCTGTACATCGTCATCTTCCTCGATTTTGTCGATCAATTTGAGTACTTCAGCTGCATCTTCCTCAGAAACTTCCGTATTCGACAAGGCAATTCGTTCCAGGTTCGCACTTTTTATTTCAATGCCTTTTTCTTCCAGCAAACGTTGCATATTGCCAAAATCTTCAAACGAAGTTTGCGCTACTACCACATCGTTCCCCTCTTCATCTGCTTCTACATAAAGTTCTTCCAGTCCGCCGTCGATAAGTTCCAGTTCCAATTCTTCCAGATCTATATCTTCTCCCACGATAAACCGGAAAATGGATTTGCGTTGGAAGATGAAGTCCAATGAGCCGGTTTTACCCAAGGTGCCGCCTGCTTTGCTGAAATAACTGCGTATATTGGCCACCGTCCGATTAGTATTGTCTGTCGCGGTTTCAATCAGAACAGGCACACCGTGAGGGCCATATCCTTCGTATACATGTTCTTCGTAACCCTTAGCGTCCTTATCCGAAGCTCGCTTGATCGCGGCTTCGATACGGTCTTTCGGCATATTTACGGCCTTGCCATTTTGGATGGCCGTGCGCAGACGCGAGTTGCCTTCGGGATTGGGGCCGCCTTCTTTGACTGCAATGGCGATTTCTTTGCCTAAACGCGTAAATTGCACAGCCATTTTGGCCCAACGCTTAAATTTGCGCTCTTTCCTGAATTCAAATGCTCTTCCCATCGTTATATCTGTATTTTTCTTTAAGATTTGTTAGCATGTCTGCGGTGATTTCGCTGAGATTGAATCGGGGATTCCATCCCCAATCCCGTTGTGCCTCGGCATCATCGATGCTATTGGGCCAGCTATCGGCAATGGCTTGGCGCGGATCGTTTTCATCATATGTGATGACAAACTCCGGCAAGTAATTGCGGATTTCATCGGCCAGTTTGGTTGGAGTGAGGCTCACGCCCGTCAGGTTATAACTAGATCGGATGCTGAGATTTTTTGCCGGGGCATCCATTAATGCCAATGTACCGCGGATCGCATCATCCATATAAAGCATGGGTAATGCGGTATCAGGGGCAAGGAAACACGCATAGCGATTGCTTTTCAACGCCTCGTGGAAAATATGTACCGCATAGTCCGTGGTGCCGCCCCCTGGTGCCGCTTTCCAGCTGATGATGCCGGGATAGCGGATGCTACGTACATCCAGCCCATATCGGTTGAAATAATATTCGCAGATGCGTTCTCCAGCGAGTTTGCTGATGCCATAAACCGTGTTAGGATCCATTACTGAATACTGTGGCGTATTCGTTTTGGGAGAATGAGGCCCGAAGACGGCAATTGAACTCGGCCAAAATATCCGTTTAACGCTGTACTCGATGGATAGATCCAACACATTTAGCAATCCGTTGATGTTCAGGTCCCAGGCTTGGCGGGGATGCTTCTCTCCCGTAGCCGAAAGCATGGCCGCCAACAGATAAACTTGCGTGGGGCGGTATTTCGTAAATAGTAAATGTAACGATTTCCGATCCAACACATCGATGATTTCGAACGGCCCCTCGGAATCGGGTATCTGCGGCTCCCGTATATCGGATGTTACCACTTGTTGCGCCCCAAACTTCGCCCGTAAGGCAGTTGCCAGCTCCGTTCCGATCTGGCCGTTTGATCCAATGATAACGATCCGTTCATCCATCGGTTGCAAACTTAGCAAAATTTCCATTTTCGTCACAGCCTAGCAGCCAATACGAAACTCAGACGATACATTTTTGTTGTTCCCTCGGGGTGATAGGTCTCCACTACGGCTACGTAAATTCCGATGGGAAGCCGTTGTCCGGCATCCGACAAACCATCCCACGTAATGCGGCCTTGGGTGGCAAGGCTTTGGTTGCGTTGCAGTTTTTTTACCAGCTGCCCGTTGGCATTGTAGACATCGATATTGGTCATAAAGCCATTTTGTTGAAGGAGATACGTGATTTCCAACTCGTCCTCAAAGCCATCGTTGTCCGGTGAAAAGGTTCGGGATTTGAGGAAAAATCCATATCGCTCGGCGACCACAGGCGACTGGGAATTTTGGTATCCGGGTGTCGCACCGCCAGTTGCTGTGGCCGCCGAACGGAAGTTTCCCGGCAAGTTGGTAGGCGTTGAGAAATGTTGCCGTTCCAGCGAAATGCCTTTCGGGATGGCCAGAAATGGCGACTGCATCTCCGACGTATAAAAGAGACTGTCAATAGGAGTGCCATTGCCGTACACGACCACACCTCCTGTCTCATTGTTGAAATTTGGCAGCGTCCGCATTTCTATAAACGTAGTTGGGTCACTGTGCGGATAGTGCTGCCGGATAATCGAGGGGCTGGTCGTAAGTACTTTATATTCGTTAGGGTAGATGAGAATGGATCGCTCAGTTACTTTTTTGCGACTACCCGCCACACCTTTTGAATTGACACCGGCAATATAGAGTTGCTGAAAATCGATGGTTTTGCCGGAGTAATTATATAGCTCAACAAAATCAACACCGTCTGATTTCGGATTCGAGAGAATCTCGTTAATAATGATATCGCCGGGTTCAACAGATAGTAGACCGTTTTGCAGGTAATAACCCCGCTGCAGCTGCTGAAGTGAAGAATCATCAGATTGCAAAAGAGACAGAAACATCGGCAGTAAGCTGGATAATAGGAATAAATTGTTTTTCATGGGTTTGAAGACTGATAAACAATGGGTTTTGGTGAAAGGTTTTTACAATTCCTTAGCCTAATGTTGAGCCAAATTTCGTATGTTTGGCAGCTTTAAAAATTAAAGGTAAACATTATTAAATTTAGTTCACAAAAAACAACAAGGTAAAAAATGAAAGTGGCAGTAGTCGGCGCGACCGGACTGGTGGGTTCGGAGATGTTAACGGTGTTAGCAGCGCGTAATTTTCCCGTAACAGAATTGATTCCAGTAGCTTCCGAGCGAAGCAAAGGCAAGGAAGTCGAATTCAAGGGAAAGAAATATAAGGTGGTTACACCCGACGAAGCCATTGCACTTAAACCGAACGTGGCTTTATTTTCGGCCGGGGGGGGTACATCAACGGAATATGCCCCAAAATTTGCGGCTGCCGGTATCACCGTCATTGACAATTCTTCCGCTTGGCGTATGGACCCGACGAAGAAACTGGTGGTGCCCGAAGTAAATGGAGATGTGCTATCTGCAGAAGATAAAATCATTGCGAATCCAAACTGTTCTACGATCCAGATGGTGGTCGTGCTAAAACCATTACATGAACAATATACGATCAAACGCGTCGTCGTGTCTACGTATCAATCCGTTACCGGTACGGGTGTAAAAGCGGTGAAACAATTGCAGGACGAGCGCGCGGGCGTGGAGGGTGAAAAAGCTTATCCGTATCCCATCGATTTGAATGTCATCCCGCAGATTGACGTATTCCAGGACAATGGATATACCAAGGAAGAGATGAAGATGATCAAGGAAACCAATAAGATTATGGGCGATGACAGCATCCGCGTAACAGCTACCACGGTGCGTATCCCGGTCGTGGGGGGGCATTCCGAGTCGATCAATATTGAATTCGAGAACGATTTTGACCTGAATGAAGTGCGGACGCTGCTTGCCAAGCAGCAGGGAGTGATCGTAATAGATAATCCGGCAAATCTGGAATACCCCATGCCAAAAGATGCGCATGGCAAAGATGAGGTTTTTGTAGGCCGTATCCGCAGGGATGAAAGCCAGCCCAAAGCCCTGAATCTCTGGGTGGTGGCCGATAACCTGCGCAAAGGCGCAGCTACCAATACGATTCAGATTGCGGAGAAACTGATTGAAAAAGGGCTGTTATAAATACAACGTGTAAATAAATGAGATAAAAGCATCCACCGTCGGCGGATGCTTTTCTTTTTACCGATATTTCTAAACGCGGGGTAAGGGTAATCCACGTCGTTGTTGTCTTATGCTGAAAACAACAATAAAATGGCAAAAAATAACAACTCCCTTATCTCAGTCCGATTGCTGGCTTGTACGCTATTGACATTTATGCTATCAGCGCATGTCGCAGCACAGCACGGTAGAACAAACCACGCGCATGTCGGTATTATTTATCCGCTCAGCACCAATGGCAAAACAGCAGCCTCAGATACCAATAAGTTTTCGCTGCATTTGCTGGCAGGGATTTCACAGCAGGAAGATGCCCTTTTAATTGCCGGGATTTCGGGTATCGTCAAAGGCAATGCCTACGGAACGTTGGTGTCCGGGATATCCAACCATGTGGGAAAAGAGGCAGATGGTGTACAGGTAGCAGGAATTTTGAATCACATCGACGGACGTGCACAGGGAGTTCAGATAGCGGGTTTAGTCAATTCCACGGGGAATGCCCAAGGCTTACAAATAGCTGGATTGATGAACAAAGCAGGGAATGCAAACACACAGGTGGCGGGATTGATCAACGTAGCAAAAAAGGTGAAAGGAGCTCAGATAGCTGGATTGATCAACATAGCAGAGGAAAGTGATTATCCGATAGGCATCCTTAATATCATCAAGGAAGGGGAAATGCAACTCGGGCTTGCCACGGATGAGGGTGGAAATGCGATGGTAACCTTGCGGTCGGGCGGAAAAGTGATGTATGGCCTGTTGGGTATCGGCTACCATTTTGGCTATGAGGAAGCCCGTTATGTGATCGAAGCAGGTTTAGGTGCACACCTTATCACCTCAAAGGCCTTTCGGCTCAATGCCGAGCTGGCAAGTGCAGCGATGACCAATTTTGAAGAGGGGGTGTATGGCAGGCAGAGCCTGCGCGTACTTGCAGGCTACCGGATTGTTCCGCGGTTCGAAGTGTTTGCCGGCCCCACGTTTAACCACTTGATGTTTGAGAATGACCAACCCGATATCCGGGATAACCGCTATCTGTGGACGTCGCATGGAGACGACGTATTCAACGGATTCTATCTCGGTGGAATAGTTGGAGTGCAATTTTCACTTTAATCCCGAAATTCCGTAGGTTTGTTAGATGCATGCCTTGATTATCGTTGATATTCAATATGACTTTCTTCCAAACGGATCCTTAGCGGTGCCATTGGGCGATGAGATTATCGAGCAAGTTAACCGGATACAACAAGATTACGATTTGGTAGTAGCTACACAGGATTGGCACCCTGCCGGCCATAAGAGCTTTGCTTCGGCCCACGCGGGCCGTAAGCCGTTTGAAATCATAGACCTCAATGGACTGGAGCAGGTATTATGGCCGGACCACTGCGTGCAGGGAAGTGCCGGGGCTGAGCTAACCGATCTGTTGGATACACACCGCGTCGAAGCCATTTTCCGTAAAGGAACAAATCCCGAGATCGACAGCTACAGCGGGTTTTTTGATAATGGCAAACGTAAGAACACGGGTTTGACAGGTTATTTACGTGATAGAGACGTGACCACGGTTTCAGTTTGCGGCCTTGCGGCGGACTATTGCGTGTATTTTACTGCGATGGACGCATTGGAACAGGGTTTTGATACATATATCGTTGAAGAGGCCATACGTCCGATAGACGCTTCCGGTTATAGAGATAAGCGCGCAACTTTCCTTCAGCGTGGAGGGAAGTTGCGCTGATTGCTTCTACCACCCTTGCTCCTTCCCCCTCCGAAATGCCTTACGTTATACGTAAAACTCAACAGAAAATATTGTTGGAGCGCATTATTCTGGCTATCCTGTATATACCGTTCGCTGATGCTGCGGTTGATGTTTGTATTGCGGTTGAGCAGATCGTACGCCGATAATGTGATTTCACCTTCCTGTCGTTTGAATAATTTTTTGCCGATGGAAGCATTCCACAGGATAAACTGTTGATCGTAACCTTCTGCAAGCCCCTGGTTATAGTTGTAGTATAAAGAGGAGGCCGCGCGTATGCCTTTCCAGAAGGTGTAGGCCACGTCGTTGCGAATGATCTGATTGTAATAGTTGTAGCTCAGATCGGTATTGGAGTTGTTTCGTACGACGCTATAGTTGCCCATATAGCTTAGGCCAATGACCAAATGCGGTCCGAAACGACTGTTCGCCCCGATACGCTGGTTGATGCCATACGAGTTGGAGTACGTCTCCACATGGTTAATCAGTCCGATATCGTGGTTTTGGTATAAATTGGTGCTGAGGTTAAGGTTGATTTTCCACGGTTTGATGGGCGTGCCATAGGTGGTATGAACCCGCACGCTGTAGTACCCGTTGATGTTTTCCGGACGTGTAAACTGTCCACCGGCGCCCAACAGCACTTCGGGTGCGATTAATGTATCTTTGCTCGCAATGTAGGTCGAATTTACGATTCGATTATTAGAAAATTCAGCATTTACATTCGCCGAAAAATTACGTCCGGTTTCGCGTTTTACGCTGTTGAACCGAAGATTGAGTCGGTGACCAAACTCCTGTTTTAGGTCGGCATTGCCAGTGCGTATGTTCAGCGGGTTTTGGTTATTAATCACGTCCTGCAATTGGCTGATGGAAGGTGCATTGGTGGCCGAATTATAGCTGATCTGTGCTTCTTTGTCGCGGGAAAAGTGATAAGAAAAACTTGCATTGGGCAGGTAACTGCTAAAATGGCTTCCCGTAATGCGAGCATCCGGAAAGGTGCGGTGATTGTTGATTTTGGCATCCTGAAAATCAATGCCCAGCTCGAAGCGGAAGGAATCCCGTTTGGCGATTTGATAAGACAAACCGCCGCTTTGATAGGTATAATCATTCCTGAATTCATTGGAAAGCTGTTTATTAAACTCCCCAAGCTGGCCGGTCTCAATCAGAAATTCAAACGTTTCCCGGTTGGAATAGTTGGCCGTATTGCGGAGGCTATAGTTGGCCTGCACACGGCTATGCTGACCCAAGGGCTCTGTATAGGCCAGTCTACCGGTAATACCATTGCCATATCCATTTGTGTTGTTCTGGTTGCTTACGGTATCGGTACGGCCGGAGGTCTGGGCCTCGAAAAACTCGTTGAGCGAGTAGGTATGTACCAAGCCCTTATTGGAATTGGTCGAGCCGTTTGCGCTTAATGAAACGGTTCTTCCCGGTTTGCCCAAACGTAGCCGATAATCCAGACTTCCACTGAAATTGAAATTGAAGTTGTCATTATCATTGGTACGCTTGGATGCATTGATCGGGTCGTCGGTGGCCGATACCATACGGCCGTTGGAAAACAACGTGCGATTATTTTGTTGAAAGGACAAGCTGGGCCGAAAATCAATGCGCTGGCTGGAATCGATGTCGAAACGCACACGCATATTGGCCCGGTGGCTGTAATTGATGCTGTTTGATTCTTGATTTTGGGTGTTGAACTGGTTGGCATTGGAACCAATCAGGTATTCCCGGTTGGTCAGGCTGTTTGTCGTATTGCTTGTGGAATTGAAGGCGTAATTGGCATTGAAGTCCAACCGTTCATCCAGCCATTCGTTATTGAAGTTGGTCGAAACGTTGTTTGTCCGGTTGATACCCCTGCCATTGCCTCCGTCCGCCGGATTGCCACGGTTTCTTCCACCCCGGCTATTTCGCCCGCCTCCGGACTCTCCTCCTGCAATACTTGCCATGGAAAAATCCGACTGGTTGACGTTGTTGGATACGGCGAAGATGGTAAAGCGCTTATCGCCGTTAAATAGATTCAGGTTTCCACCGGTATTGTATCGCTCACTGGCCCCATACCCCCCTGCGGCGCGGCCAAAATACCCGTGCCTGCGATCGGGTCGGGTAACGATATTGATCACTTTCCGCCGTTGCCCGTCGTCAAATCCGGTAAACTGCGCCTGCTCGCTTTTTTCATCGATGATCTGAATTTTTGAAATAATATCTGCGGGTAATGTTTTCAGCGCGATACGCGGATCGGTGCTGAAAAATTCCTTGCCATCCACAACGATCCGTTGCACGTCTTCACCCTGTGCTTTTATCTGCCCTTCCTCATCAATTTCTACCCCCGGAATCTGCATCACTAACGCGTCTGCATCCGCATAAGGTTCGGTACTAAAGGCTGCGGCATCGAATTCAGTGGTATCTCCCTTAAGTACGGCAACGGGCGGGGCAGCAATAATGGCTACCTCTTCCAGCGCCCGGTATTCGGGAATTAGGCGGATACTCGTCGGTTGCGGCGGACCTTCGGAAGGTATGTGAATAGTTAAATAGGCAGGCCGGTATCCAAGGAAGTTTACCTGTAATCTGTATCTACCTGGCGGCACTTGTTTCAGTTGAAAATTCCCGGCGGCATCGGTAGCGCGTTGTTCCAATAATGAATCGTTGGATGTGAACAACCGGAGGTCGGCACCGTGTAAGCCAACATTATCGATGCTGTCTAAGACTTTACCCCGTATGGCCTGCTGCGAGAGAGCAATCAGCGAGCAAAAAAGCAAAAACAACACTAGGTAATAGCGTTTATACAGGTTGTTCATCGTTAATTTTAGTATCTGTGTGAACAATTTAGTAGGTTAAGACGTTATTGATGCCCCAACGTTTAATCGTAAATGCTTTGTTACAGCGGATTTTCAGCAAATTTTCGTTGGGTTTTTGTTAAGTTTTCTTCTTTTTCTTGATTTGGCTATTGCAACCGTTTTTTGAGTAATATATTTGCAATTCATTTGGTAGGAAGCGATGATGAAGCGAAAAGCAGAAAGCAGGAAGGAAAAAATAATGCGGGAGGCACTTTTGTTATTTGCTGAAAAGGGCTATATCGATACCTCAACGAAAATTATCGCTCAACGGGCGGAAGTTTCCGAGGCACTCATTTTTAAACATTTTGGAAATAAGGATGGCCTGCTATTTCATTTGATTAAGTCCGGATACCGGAGGGTTTTGCAACATCATCGCGGAATGATGATTTACAGGGATGCCAAGACCTTCCTGCGGAGTATGATTAATTTACCGAAAGAACTGGTCAGTGAAGAACCCTTATTCTGGAAATTGCAGGAGCGACTGTCGCACCATGAATTTTCCCGTCAGCAGCATGAGCTTTTTATGAAGCCGGTTTATCCGGTTATTAAGCGTGCGTTTAGCGAACTGGGGTACGGAAACCCCGAACTGGAAACTCAATTGCTGCTGATGATCATCGAAACGCTGTGGAAAAAGGAAGCAAATGGGGAGCTGAGTCACTCTGCTGAGGTGGCCAAATTGCTCGAAGCTAAGTACGGTCTTGCCACCTAACATGAGAGAGATGCTCAAAAAAGCTGTCTTTATTGTTTTTGCCTTGTTGTCGCTATGTTCCTGGGTGGTCGGCCAACAGCGCGGTGCATTTATTCCTTTTATAAATACGCAGCATGCATGGGTAGATTCGGTATTCAATACCCTCAGCCAACGCGATAAAGTAGCTCAGCTTTTTATGGTGCGCGCCCATACCAACCTGGGGCAGCGGTATATCGATTCGGTGGCGGATGTGTTGCAACGGGAACAATTGGGCGGGATTGTCTTGTTTCAGGGAGGACCGGTGCGACATGCGCAGGCGATCAATCGTTATCAACAATTGTCGAAAGTGCCGCTGTTGGTTGCTTTTGACGGCGAATGGGGATTGGGTATGCGGATGGCGGATTCTACCCTTTCCTTTCCGTATCAAATGGCATTGGGGGCTATACAGAACGAAGCCTTGATTTATCAGATGGGACTTGAAATAGCGCGCGACTTCAAGCGGCTTGGGGTGAACGTTAATTTTGCACCGGTGGTAGATATCAACAACAATCCTCGCAATCCGGTTATTAATTTCCGTTCATTTGGTGAAGATAAACAAAATGTGACTCGTAAAGGGTTTGCCTATATGAGGGGAATGATGGATGGAGGATTGTTGACGTCGCTAAAACACTTTCCGGGGCATGGCGATACCGATGTGGATTCACATTATGACCTGCCGCAGCTAAAATTCACTGCCGGACGATTAGATTCCCTTGAGATGTACCCATTCCGCGAATTGATCAAAGCCGGGGCATCGGGTGTGATGGTCGCGCATATGAACATCCCAAGTCTGGATAAGACTCCTAACTTGCCCTCATCGCTATCCAAGCACATCGTCACCAATGTACTGAAAAAGCGGCTCGGTTTTCAGGGACTTACGTTTACCGATGCAATGGACATGAAGGGGGTAGTCAAACATTTTCCAAATGGCGAAGCGGATGTTCGCGCGATTTTGGCGGGAAATGATTTGCTGGAACTTTCGCAAAATAGTGCACGGGCAATTGATAAGGTATTGCAGGCGATCAAGCAGGGACGACTGACCCAGCAGGATATCGATGACCGTGTTAAGAAGATACTGGCAGCAAAATATTGGCTGGGCTTGGATACGTTACGACCGGTAAACCTTAACCACCTGTATCAAGACATCAACAGGCGCCAGACTCAATTGTTGAATCAGCGGTTAGCAGACGCTTCCATGACGTTGCTCAACAGCGATAGTTTGATTAACGCATTGAATTATAACAAACGAACCGCAATCATTAGTGTAGGAGTTACGCAGATTTCCGAATTCCAGAATATGCTCGGGTGGCGATTTGATAATCATATGAATTACGTGCTATCTCCCCATGCTACGGCAGATGACGTGGCCGCAGTGGCCAGCGAACTGACTCGATATAGCCAGGTGATTGTAGCGATTCATGACGACCGTATTCGACCAAGGAGTACCTTGCCGTATAACGGAACCGTGCGCCTGTTCCTGAATGAATTGGCTGGAATGAATAGTGTTTTCTGTGTATTTGCCAATCCGTATGCGCTCGCCGGATTGCCGGGAGTGGAACAAGCGAAATCCATTCTCGTAGGTTATCAAAATGATCCCATCATGCAGCGGGCGGCTGCCAAAGTTATCCTTCGGCGTTTAACCCCTTCCGGAAGGCTACCCGTTACCATTAATTCTTTTTTCCGTTATGGCGACGGGAGATAAGAAAGAATCAAAAGCAAGAGGTTACTCGATATACATTTCACGTACATTCGAAGGGGCGCTCTCATTTTTTATGCGGTCTATGGCAGTCACCACATATCGGTAGTAGCCATTTTTGCGGGTCAGGTTGTCCGTGTACGTCAGCTGCTTGCTATCATACGTAATATACAGGATATTCTGCGGATTATTGAGATCCAGTTCTTCGCCTTCGTTGAATCGATACACAACATAGCCGTAGGCTTCGTCACCATCTGCTGCCGTTGCCGCTGGCAGCCAGTGCAATATCACAGAAGTCCGGTTTTCTGCTACCGTGGCCAGCAGGCCGAAAGGGGGTTCGGGTGGAACACTATCCAACCAAGGCATCGTGGGAGGAAGTGACTTGTAACGGTATAGATTGTATTGCAACGAATCCCTAAGGCCAGCGACGTTATTGCTGATATGCTTGGAGCTGTAGTAGACGCTCCCTTGTGCATGGGCATGCTGCCGAGCATACCGCACCTGGTTAGGAATCTGACTGCGTTCCCGCCAGCCTTCGCGGTTTTCGTTGGCCCGGTATGCCGCGTGACCAATGTAAAAATGCCTGCCGTTAACGTGCTGAGCCCACCAATCAGCCAAAACTTCGTAGGGAGCGGAAGGATTGCCAAAGGGAAAATAGATCTGTGGATTGATGTAATCGACCCATCCTTCTTCCAGCCATTTCAGTGCGTCTGCATACAACTGTCGATAGCCACTTAGGCCCGAAGACGCCGAGCCACGTGGGTGGTCTTTTTTATTATCCCAAATACCAAAAGGGCTTACCCCAAACTTGATGTATTTTTTTTCTTTATGCACGCTATCTGAAACCTTTTGGATCAATAGATTGACATTGTTTCGGCGCCAATCACCTACATCATGGAATCCGTTTGGATATTTCCGGAACGTTTCCGCATCCGGAATAGGCTTGCCGCGATCCGGATAAGGGTAAAAATAATCATCAAAATGGATGCCGTCGATGTCGTAATTGCGTACGATATCCATGACGATTCCGGTAATGTACTCCCTGACTTCCGGTAAGCCAGGGTTGAACAATTTCTTTCCGCCGTAAATGAAAAACCACTGGGGTTTTTGACGGGTAATGTGATCGGCTGTTGTATTGGCAGCTACCAGGTCAAACGTGGCCCGGTAGGGGTTGATCCATGCATGCAATTCCATGCCGCGCTTATGCGCTTCCTCAATGGCAAACGCCAATGGATCATAAAAAGGAGATGGTTGTTGTCCGGGCTTCCCCGTAAGGAAACGGCTCCATGGTTCCTTGCTTTTGGCATAGAACGCATCGGCCGAAGGCCGTATTTGCAGCAGGATGGCATTAATGCCTGCCCGTTGATGATTGTCTAACTGCTGTATGAGCTCCGCCTTTTGCTGTGCGGTGGTTAAGTTATTGGCAGAAGGCCAGTCAATATTGACTACGGTTGCGATCCAGACGCCCCGCAGTTCACGCTTGGGCAGTATATCCAGAGGCGGATTAGGGAAGCCATAGCCACAAAAAGAAAACAGCGATAGGAAAGTAATCAGTAGGAAACCCCGGCAAACACGAACAGTACTCATTTCCAATGTCATCATCCGCCACAAAGCTAACGCCAAAATTCGTAAATCTAAAATCCAAAATCGTACATCTATCCTACACGTGCCCGCTCCAAAGTTTTAGTATATATACACCAATTACAAACCAACCGCAAGCCACGGCCAATATCTTCATAGCAATATCCCGCTTGTCAAACCCGACTTTCCATTTCACGAGGGCATATAACAAGACAATCAACAAGGGTATGGTGGGCGGATAGAGATGATAGCTTTCTGCCCAATTACCATTGAATAGGGACAATAGCGAACGCTGGAATCCGCAACCTGGACAATCTATTCCCGTAAGCGACTTGAACGGACAGGGCAATAAAAAATTTTGCAGCCAGGAGGACGTCTCCAGGCTGCAAACGGCCCACGCAAATTGGGCACTTGAAATATTATACCGTTGGATTTTGTGGATTGTTTTGATCGTCAAACGAATCTTTTATGTTGTCGAAGTCATTCTTCAGGTTGTTAAAGGAGTTGCCACCCGTCGCTTCCGCAGCGGTAGGCCCAATGTACCGGGCATCTCCGAAGCCCAGGATCGGGAATACCACGATTCCAAAAAAGAGAGCTAGTATGGTCCACAGTGGCACCTCTTTGCCGAAGCTTTTCATCAACAGATTGATCAGCCAAATGGAGAAAATGATGTTTACACAGGGCACCAGGGCCGCAACAACACCCCACCATATGGGTTTGCCTACAATCTCGGCGATGATGATCATGTTGTAGATGGGAATAATCGCAGCCCAACCGGGCTTTCCCGCCTTCTCAAACATTTTCCACAGACCAGCGATGTACAAGACAATGATGGCCAAATAAAAAATGATCCCGATAATGCCGATACCTGCAAATAAACCACCGCTCATACCGTCATAATTTCCATAGTTATCCATGACTTTTAGTTTTGATGATGAGGAAATAATTAAATTGATTAGTATTTGTCTGTAATTCAGTTCAAACTTAAATAAAGTTCTTCTTATATGCAATACGAAACCTACTGCATTAAGAAGAAATTTATCGATTTACTCCGCCACCGTTGAAAACTTTTTGTCAAAGAAACCTGCCGTGCATCCAACATGTTATTAGCTGAAATAAAAGCAATACCTTTGCAAACGTACCCGATACAGAATACGAAATGAAAGAGCAGATTTCAGTTTTTGACATGTTTAAGATCGGCATCGGGCCGTCCAGCTCGCATACGCTCGGGCCTTGGCGTGCTGCTCAGCTATTTACACAGAAACTGGTAGCAAATGATGTACTTAGGCAAACAGAAGCCATAAAAATCCTGCTTTACGGTTCATTGGCCAAAACAGGCATGGGGCATGGTACGGATATCGCAGTATTACTGGGGCTAAGTGGAGACGATCCGGTTACCTTTGCGGTAGACGAGGTAGCTCCCAAGATTGCACGGATCAAACAGCAATGCCGACTAACACTGGGCGGGTCGCATGAACTGCCTTTTCAGTATAAAGACGACCTGCTATTCCTGTACGGGGAAAGTCTTCCCTTCCATCCGAACGCTGTCACGTTTCAGGCGTTGCTGACTGATGGCACAGCCGTAAGTGAAACCTATTATTCCATCGGCGGTGGCTTTGTGGTGCAAGAGGGCGATAAGGGCGGAAGCAAGCAAGAGGTCGATCTGCCATTCCCAATACAGAATGCCCATGACCTGCTGATGGGGTGTATGCGTACCGGGCTTAAAATTTCCGAACTGGTATTGGAAAATGAACAGGCATGGCGATCGGAAGCGGAAACTAAGGAAGGGATTCTTCACCTATTTGAGACCATTCGGGATTGTATCTACCGGGGATGCCATACAACAGGTTCGTTGCCCGGTGGACTGCAGGTCGAACGACGAGCCCATAAACTTAATAAACGGTTGATATCGGGCAGACCTTATGCCGATTTCGAGAGCTGGATAGGGGCTATCCGTGCGGGGGGGAATAGTTTTCAGTATACGCTGGACTGGGTAAGCTGTTTTGCGTTGGCAGTCAACGAAGAAAATGCTTCCTTCGGACGGGTAGTTACGGCGCCGACGAATGGTGCAGCAGGGGTGATTCCCGCGGTGTTACAATATTTCATTGCTTTCCACGATGGTTTGTGCGAAGACCACGTCATCCGGTTTATTGCCACGGCTTCCGAAATCGGGAGTATCTTCAAAAAAGGAGCTACCATATCAGCTGCAATGGGGGGATGTCAGGCAGAAATAGGTGTATCATCTGCCATGGCAGCAGGAGCACTTACCGAACGTCTCGGCGGTTCGCAAAGGCAGGTGCTTATGGCGGCTGAGATCGCCATGGAACATCATTTAGGCCTTACTTGTGATCCCATTGGCGGATTGGTACAAATCCCGTGTATCGAACGCAACACCATGGGAGCGATCAAGGCGATCACGGCGGCGCAATTGGCCCTGCAATCCAATCCGGATAAAGCGAAAGTAAGTCTGGATGCGGTGGTCAAAACCATGTGGGAAACGGCTCAGGATATGAATGCAAAGTATAAGGAAACCGCCGACGGTGGATTAGCCGTGAATATTCCGTTGAGCTTGCCTGAGTGTTAATTTTTTCATTACTTTGTGAAATGCCCCTTTTCATCAGTTCAGTCGCATCAGGCAGCAACGGCAATTGCTATTATATTGGTAATGGCAGGGAGGCAATTCTCGTGGATGCAGGTATATCCTGTCGGGAAACCGAGAAACGGATGGCAAGACAGGGGCTGTCTATGCAGCAGGTGAAGGCTATCTTCGTATCCCATGAACACACCGATCACATAAGGGGATTAAGCGTATTGGCTAATAAGTATCAACTGCCGGTATTCCTGTCGGATGGTACTCGTGCCGGTTGCCGGTTGGCGATACCTGATCGCTTGCTGCATCCGTTGGCCGATCTGCAAACCGTGACGGTGGCCGACCTGGAAATTACTTCTTTCCGGAAATTCCACGATGCCGCAGATCCCCATAGCTTTCTCATAAATAGTGGCGGATATACGGTGGGTGTGTTTACAGACATCGGCCGCGTCTGCGAACGAATGGTGGATTATTTCAGTCGTTGCGATGCTGCCTTCCTGGAAGCCAATTACGATGTGGACATGCTCATGCAGGGCCGCTATCCTTTTTTCCTCAAAAACCGCATCCGCAGTGGTTACGGGCATTTGTCCAACACGGAAGCCCTGGAGTTATTTAGACAATACCGGTCTCCCAAACTGAGCCATCTATTTCTGTCGCACCTATCGCGAGACAACAACGATCCAGAATTGGTGCATAATTTGTTTAATGAGCACCGCGGAGATACGGAGATCATTGTGGCGGGACGTTATGCCGAGACTCCTGTTTACCGCTTAGGCGACAAACCCACATTGATGCGCAGTGAATGGAATATCCAGATCGAAGTAACCCATGGATACATTTCGACATAAAGGGTGAAACAAACATCCCCGTTTACCTGTTTATATCAAGATTTTTATTGAGATTTGATTGATCTTTAATTCTTCTCCAATGCACACGATACTTTTCAACCGAATAACAGTGAGTCATGCTGTATGGATGGTAGCGGCTGTTCTTTTGCTGGTTACGGCCTGTAAAAAAGAAAATGGTGGAAATGTACAGCCCTCCCAAAATGAAAAAACCAATCAATGGGTAATTGAGAATATGCGCGATGTATATTATTGGAATACTTCGATACCTCAGGATCGGAATTTAGATTTCGATCTCGGCCCTGAAGAATTTTTTGACAAAATCCTACACCCAGACGATCGGTTTTCGTGGATTCAATTAGCCAAAGATTTGGAAGACGACCTATCGGGGGTTTCCACGACGGTGGGGTTGGGCATCGGATTGCTTCAGATTAACCAAGCTGGCGAAGTAATTATTTCTGTCCGCTATGCATTGGAAGGCTCTCCAGCGGATGAAGCGGGGATTGAACGTGGGGATATCATTACCGAAATCAATGGCCGCGCATTGACGGTTGAGAATTACCAGGAAGTGCTAGAGCCCTATTATGGTTCCGCCACCTTTCGTGTACAACTGGCGCATATCAATGAAAACGATCAGATTGTGGTTGACCAAGAGATAGAACTTACGCCGGTCGAGCGGTTTCAGGAACAAGCTATTCACCTAGACACCGTCATTACAACCGCAGGGGGCAAAAAAGTGGGATACCTGTTTTACAATCGATTTCTGAATGAACAGCCCAATGAACTGTTGGATGCTTTTTTTAAATTTAAGACTGCAGGTGTAAGTGACCTCATATTGGATTTGCGGTATAATGGTGGAGGCGGTATATGGATCGCGGCGATTATGTCAGGCCTTATTCAGGCTAATTTCAGGGAGAACGATCCCTTTATCGAATATAAGTACAATAGCAATTACGATGATGAAACACTTACCTACTATCAATTGTTCGGAGGCGATTCTGACGATGAAGAGGAAGTCGAGTCTGCAGACGAAGTCGTGAGTGCAATCAACGAATTGAATTTGAATTTACCTAGGGTATATATCCTCGCAACCAACTACTCAGCTTCCGCTAGTGAACTGGTTATCAATAACCTACGGCCATTTTTATCCGACGCAAATGTTATACACATCGGTGAAACGACCGTGGGTAAAAACGAAGGATCCATTACCATCATTGACGAACGCGAGCCTCCTGAGATTGAGTGGGGGATTCAGCCGATCATTGTGAAACTGGCTAATAAAAATGGATTCGGAGACTATCCAAACGGTTTAGATCCACAGTATGAGGTCGACGAGTGGGATTACCTGCCATGGGCGCCGATCGGTTCTTTGGACGATCCGTTGTTGGCCAAAGCGCTTGGCCTTATCGATCCGCGTATGCAGCCGATCGCGGCTAAGACCATGGGAGTGAAGGCGCAAACGGCACGTAAGCTTCACGCGGTGAAGGTTGCAGGTTTCGAAGACGAGCTCAACAGACCCGTACCGGTTGATATTGGTCGCCCGAAAAAGCCATTTATCCGATAAGTTCCATCTCAAATAGTTTTGCAATATGACCCTTTAACAGGTTCTTCACCGCATCCATATCTTGTGGCGCACCTAGTTCCCGTTGCATAGATGTTACATCTTTGTCATCGATGCCGCACGGCACGATGTGGTCGAAATATGCGAGATCAGCATTCACATTGAAAGCGAAACCATGCATGGTTACCCAGCGGCTCGCCCGTACACCCAGGGCACATATTTTGCGGGCTTGCTCGCTATCTGCGTCCAGCCATACCCCCGTGTATCCGGGATAACGACCGGCTGCAATGCCATAGTCAGCTAGTGTTCGGATAACGGCCTCCTCCAATGTGCGGAGGTATAGATGAATGTCGGTAAAAAAATTATCGAGATCCAGTATCGGGTATCCTACAATTTGTCCGGGCCCGTGGTAAGTGATGTCGCCGCCGCGGTTAATCTTGTAAAAGGCTGCCTGTTTTTCTACCAGTCCAGTTTCATCCAGGAGCAGATTTTCCGGTTTGCCACTTTTGCCCAATGTGTATACATGCGGATGCTCTGTGAACACGAGGTAATTGGCGGTGGGCGCTGTCGTGCCATTCACGCGGTTTGCCGACTTTTGTGCTATTACCTCCGCAAATAATGTTTCCTGTCGATCCCATGCGTCTTGGTAGTCTACTCGCCCCCAGTCTTGAAAAGTTACCCGCTTGTTCATCAATATAACAAATTATCGTATGGATATCTTTCCGTATGCATGTTTACCACCTTATCATACAACAGTTTTCTGAATTCTTCTACATTTGTTTTATCGATAGCCGATATGAATACCGCGGGGCTGTTATGCTTTGCCATCCAGCTGCTTTTGAAGTCTTCTAACGATACGGGTTGCGGTTCTGTTTCCATATCTTCCCCATGCGGTTCCGAGTAGGGGCGGTAGGCATCGATTTTATTAAACACCGTGATCGTGGGTTTATCAAGCGCACCTAAATCCTTAAGGGTTTCATTTACGGCTCGTATGTGATCTTCGAAACTGGGGTGGGAGATATCCACCACGTGTAATAATATATCGGCTTCGCGGACTTCGTCCAACGTGGATTTGAAGCACTCAACCAAGTGGTGGGGCAATTTGCGGATAAAACCAACGGTGTCCGACAGCAAAAATGGCAGGTTGTCAATAACAACCTTGCGTACCGTGGTGTCCAGTGTGGCAAATAGCTTGTTCTCGGCAAAAACGTCTGATTTTGAAATCAGGTTCATGATCGTCGATTTCCCGACATTGGTATATCCCACTAATGCTACACGGATTAACTGACCCCGATTTTTCCGCTGTGTTTCTGCTTGTCGGTCAATGGATTTTAACCGTTCTTTCAGTAAAGCGATCTTGTTTAAAATCATCCGGCGGTCGCTTTCAATCTGGCTCTCCCCCGGACCGCGCATGCCGATGCCGCCGCGTTGCCGTTCAAGGTGGGTCCACATACGTGTCAGTCGGGGCAAGAGATATTGTAGCTGTGCCAATTCCACTTGGGTTTTAGCTTGTGCGGATTTAGCCCGCCGGGCAAATATATCCAGAATGAGATTGCTGCGATCGAGAATCTTTACATTTAACTCCCGTTCAATGTTGCGAAGTTGGGAAGGTGACAATTCGTCATCAAATACGACAATGTCTATTTCTTCCGCTTTTACATACGACTTAATCTCATCCAATTTTCCTGTGCCCACAAAGGTGGCTCGGTCAGGATGGCTGAGTTTCTGGGTAAAGACCTCTTTTACGATACCTCCAGCGGTATCGACCAAAAACGCCAATTCTTCTAAGTATTCGCGTTCTTTTACTTCACTGGAATCCGGCAGGATAATGCCTACCAATACAGCGGTTTCGGGTTGTATAGCGGTGTCAAAAATCTTCTGTTTGGCCATGTATTAAAAAAATAAAAGTAAAAATAAAAAGTAAAAAATCCGAAGGCGCTTGTCACAAGCGGGAATGATAAAAACGGAGCTATAAAAAGGTGTACATGGCGTTATGGGTAACTAACAAAATGCAAAGATAAAGGTTTCCTGCCAAAGAAAAAAGCCCTGAAACGGGGAGAATCAGGGCTTTTAAACTAACCAATTATAAACCTAAATTATGAAAAGACAATTTTATATTTATGTTTTATCAATAACCGTGCCAAAAATATTATATGCGTATTTGATTGAATTTTGTCATCTTGTCGCAGCTTTTGGATTATATCCAGCAGTCTTAGTAAACTGAAAATATGGAGGTCATAGAGAAAATCAGAAATGAACTAACAGAACTCGCCGATGGAGAGGTTGTTTTATCACAACAACGATTCTTCAAAGAACCCATAAAAAGTTATGGTGTGAAACTTCCACTTGCAGCTGCTGTAGGGAGAAAGTTGATGAAGGAAACTAATAAGCTCACTAAGTCGGAGATCATTACATGCTGCGATATCTTATGGGAATCCGGGTATTTTGAAGAATCGATCATAGCCTGCAACCTAATGTACAGCATTCGGAAACAGTTTAAGCCGGATGATTTTTTGATAATAGAACGTTGGCTAAGGAAATGTGTAACCAATTGGGCATCGTGCGATACACTGTGCAACCACACGGTCGGTACGTTGATTGAGATGTTTCCCGTCAATTTGGAAAGGCTGAAGGATTTCACGCAGTCGGAAAATCGTTGGCTAAGGCGTGCCGCAGCTGTATCATTGATCATACCTGCCAAAAACGGCAAGTTTGTCAACGATATTTTTGAGATAACCGACAACCTGTTGGAAGACAACGACGACCTGGTACAAAAAGGATACGGTTGGTTGTTAAAGGCAGCAAGCAAGTCGCATCAGGATCAGGTATTTGATTATGTGATGAAGAACAAAAGCCGCATGCCTCGTACCGCATTGAGATACGCCATTGAAAAAATGGCAAAAGAGTTGAAAGAAGCTGCGATGCTTCGGCTCTAGGGCCCGGAATGAACAATTTACACCCCTTAATAAATCGATTAATACCCTTCTTTACCTGATCACCCCCTTACTTTTACGACTCAATTATGGTTACCAATAAATAGCTTTATCTTATCGTGAAACGTATTTGCCTCTTCATCGTAGGGCTTCAACTTTGCCTTGCATCAACGTCGCTAGCCCAGCAACAGCACCGGTTGACCGATGGCTGGGAATTTGTACGCCAAGACCTGGGCGGTATTTGGGAGTCTGTACGCCCGTATAAAGCGGGCGATCCACAGGCTTCTCCCAGTTGGGAGCCTGTGTCCCTGCCCCACTGCTTCAATGCTACAGATGCGGTAGCACCTAATGTAAATTACTACCAAGGCCCCGGATGGTACCGCACGTCCCTGGAGATTGCCAATCCCTATCAAAACGGGCGGATATTGTTGCATTTCGAAGGTGCAGGCCAAAAAACGGACGTCTATATTTATACCCAAAAAGTAGGTGAACATGTGGGGGGATACGATGAATGGTCGGTGGATATTACCGATGCAGTGCAAGCATTTCAAGCCACGGAGGTATATACGAAGCAATTCAAAGGCCGGATTCCATTATCGATCCGGTGTGATAACTCCCGCGATTTGGAGTTGATCCCATCCGATCTATCGGATTTTAATGTCTATGGCGGGTTATACCGCTATCTTAACCTAGTGTATGTACCGCCGCTATCGATAGACAAGCTCTTCGCAACCGCAACCACCGATAAAGCGGGTCAAGTAGGGGAAGTCAAACTGAGTGCGCGTCTTTACAACCCGGATAAGCTATCGGATGCGGAAGCTACGGTAGAACTGTTCGATGCCGAAGGGCGGGTTGTCGAAACGCAACAGCAGCCTATCGATATCCGCGACAACCAGATCGATTTCGCTGGTTTCACGGTTAAACAGCCAATGCTTTGGTCGCCCGACCAGCCCCGGCTCTATACGGTTCGGATTGTCTTAGCAACCCAAACGGATACCTGTGTACATACCGAGCGGGTCGGTTTCCGCCAGTTCGAGTTTGCGCGGAAAGGTCCATTTTATCTCAACGGCCAGCGGTTATTGCTCCGCGGCACCCATCGTCATGAGGATCATGCCGGAGTGGCGGCAGCCATGACCGAAGACATGATTTGGCAGGAAATGCGCATGATGAAGGAAATGGGGGTCAATTTTATTCGTTTAGGCCACTACCAGCAATCTCGTATCGTATTGGAAGCTTGCGACAGCCTGGGCATTCTTGTTTGGGAGGAGATCCCCTGGTGCCGCGGCGGGCTCGGCGGTGATCGGTATAAACAACAGGCCCGCCGGATGCTTACCAATATGATTGAGCAACATTATAATCATCCCGCAGTGATTATATGGGGATTGGGCAATGAAAACGATTGGCCAGGAGACTTTGAAGTGTTCGATCAGCAGCAAATCCGAACCTTCATGAAAGAGTTGAACGACTTGGCACATCGGTTGGATCCGCTCCGCAAAACTGCCATCCGGCGATGTGACTTTTGTAAGGATATTGTCGACGTCTATTCGCCCTCCATCTGGGCAGGTTGGTACCGGGGAATCTATACAGATTATAAAACGGCCACGGAGGCTGAATTCAATAAGGTCGATCACTTCCTCCACGTGGAATGGGGGGGCGATAGCCATGCCCGGCGGCATTCGGAAAGTCCCGACAGGGGATTGTCGGAAGTGATGCATAGCACCACGGCTGACGAGCGTGCAGGCGATGCATCGCTGTTCGGTGGCCCTGCGCGTGTATCCAAGGATGGCGATTGGAGCGAGAGTTACATCTGCAACCTCATCGACTGGCACCTCAAAGAACAGGAAACGATGCCCTGGCTTACGGGTACCGCCTACTGGCCGTTCAAGGATTTTTCCACCCCCATCCGTCCGGAAAATCCGGTACCCTACGTCAATCAAAAAGGAGTCGTTGAGCGCAATTTCAACAAAAAGGAATCGTATTATATCTTCCAGTCTTACTGGTCGGAAAAGCCCATGGCCCATATTTATGGACACAGCTGGCCGGTCAGATGGGGCGATGAAGGTGAGGAAAAGATGGTAAAAGTTTATTCCAATTGCGACAAAGCCGAACTCTTTGTAAATGGGGCGAGTCAAGGTGTCCGCATACGTAACAGCCAGGATTTTCCCGCTGCGGGTCTTCGTTGGATGGTCCGGTTGCACGAAGGTGCAAATAAACTGGAAGTAATCGCCCATAAAGACAGGGCTACGGTAAGAGACAGCATTACGCAGGTTTACCAGACCGCCAAGTGGTCCGGTCCTGCTTCCATACGGCTTGAAATGCTCGACGCGAAGGTCGATACGGTTACCCTACAGGCTACGTTGCGTGATAAACAGGGAGTATTATGCCTTGATGCCACAAATTACATCCACTTTTCAATGGCGGGTGATGGCGAGTTACTGGCCGATCTCGGCACATCAGACGGCTCACGTACTGTACAAGCATATAACGGCCGCGCGATCATCCGCATAAAACGTACAGGCGATCGAGCGGTGGCCGTAGCTGCGGCAGATAGCTTGGAAACCGCTATCCTGCCGCTGGACTTTACCGCTGCCAAACAGCGTGTGGCAGCAGCAATCACGACGACGCTGCGCGATCAGACGATGGAGGAAGCGGAGTGGGCGCTTACCCAACAACCGGTTACCGTTACGGCAAGCATTGCCGCCCGAAGTGCCGGAAGCAAACACGATTTTTATTCAGAGGGCGACTATTGGTGGCCCGATCCGGAGCATCCCGATGGTCCTTACATCCGGAGGGATGGGCTTTCCAATCCGGATAATTTTGTAGATCATCGCTTGGCGATGATCCGTTTCAGCCGGATTGTGGGAGCATTGGTGTCTGCATGGAAACTTACCGGCGACGAAAAATACATACGGCACGCCCTCCTGCATGTGTCGGCTTGGCTCATCGATCCCGACACACGCATGAATCCCTCACTCCTTTATGCACAAGCCATCAAAGGCCGCGTCACAGGGCGTGGTATCGGAATCATTGATACCATTCACTTAATTGAAGTCGCCAAGGCATTGGGGATTTTGGATGAAGCGGGATTACTCGACGCACCGATGCGCCAGGGCACGAAACAATGGTTTGCTGATTACCTGACGTGGCTAACAACCCACCCTTATGGTGTCGAGGAAATGAACGCAAAAAACAATCATGGAACATGTTGGGTGATGCAGGTAGCAGCCTTCGCTGGTTATACCGGAAATACCAAGCTGATGCGTCAGTGTGCGGATCGGTATAAAACGGTTTTGCTTCCCCAGCAGATGGCCGGAGATGGAAGCTTTCCGTTGGAAATCGAACGGACGAAACCTTACGGTTATTCACTTTTCAATCTCGATGCCATGGCTACGATTTGTTCCCTGCTTTCGAAGCCGGGAGCGGATCTTTGGTATGATGCAATGGCCAATGGTCGATCAGTCGGTAAAGGTCTACAGTATATGCTGCCTTTTGTGCAGGATAAAAGTAAGTGGCCCTATGCTGAAGACGTGATGTATTGGGATAACTGGCCCGTAGCCCAACCGTTTCTTTTCATGGGTGCGCTCGCATATGGCGATCAGGAGCTTTTGCGCACGTGGATATCCCTTGAACATCAGCCTACCGAAGAAGAAGTAATCCGAAATCTGCCTATCCGATACCCACTATTATGGCTGTGAACATTTTTTACCCCTCTTTCAAACAATAATTACCCCGTACAAAGGGATATTCCCGAATACTTTTGCTCGCTGTAACTATTTTATAAACGTATATAAACCTATACAGATGAGCAAACGTTTTACAAAAAAGCGAAACTACGGTTTCGTGATTGCACTGTTAATATGTTGGATGGAAATGGCCTATTCCCAGTCTCAACTTACAGTGACCGGAAAAATCGTTTTCCAGGACGGTGCGCCCGCCATTGGGGTCAGTGTAGCGGTGAAGGGAACCACTATCGCTACGGCATCGGATGACGATGGAAACTACCGGATTTCGACACCAAGTACCGGTACGTTGGTGTTTACGCAATTAGGTGCTGTACCACAGGAAATCGCTGTCGACGGCCGCACCATCGTCAATGTAACACTCGAAAGCGACGTGTCAGCCCTGGATGAGGTGGTTGTGGTTGGATTCGGCACCCAGAAAAAAGTAAACCTGAGCGGGGCCGTTGCACAGGTGAGCGGAGATGCATTGGTGAATCGGCCCGTGGCCAATGTAACCGGTGCCCTGCAGGGCGTTTTGCCGGGGGTGACAGTCTTCCGCGGCAGCGGAAAACCTGGAGCAGAAGGATACGGTATACGTATACGGGGATTCTCTTCATCCAACACCACCAGTGCGTTGGTGCTCGTAGATGGCATCCAAATGGATATGAACCTATTGAACCCCGATGACATCGAATCCATCTCGGTATTAAAAGACGCCTCCGCGTCGGCCATTTATGGAGCTCGTGCAGCAGGCGGGGTAGTCTTGGTGACTACCAAGAAAGGTACCGCAGGAAAAACCCGCATCAACTTCAATAGCTATTATGGCATCAATGCCACGGCCCGCCAGCCTCAACGGTTAAATTCGTGGGAAGAACAGATATTGATAGACGAATCGCGCCGCAATGCGACGGGAAATCCGGAATTCAGCGAAGAGCAAATGGAGTGGGTAAGCAACCCCAACTTCTCCGTACGTCCTAACCCTACGCAGGATCGTTGGGAGTACTTCGGCAACAACAATTGGCTCAAAGAGGGGATGGACAAATACAATGGTATGCAGAATCATACGCTTTCGATAAATGGTGGATCCAGCCAGATGAATTACCTGTTTTCGGGCGGTTACTATAAAAGAGATGGCGTGCTGCGCTATGGGCCGGATGATAATTCGAGGTATAACCTGCGGGCCAATATCAATGCGGAACTCAACAAGTACCTCAGTGTGGAAGTGGTGGCAGGATACATCGGTTCCATCGTGAACGAAAACGCTTATGGGACAGAGCAAATCATCAACCGCCTCTATCGTAGCCGTGCCCGCCAAAGTTTATATGTGCCCGCCGAAGATATCACGGGTCAACCTTATAACGGCGACTTGCAAATCAATGCCGTGGATATTGAAAAGAATGGAGGCTTGGAGCAACGTATGTATGAATCGTTTACCGGAAGGCTCAACCTCAAGGTGCAAAACTTGGTCAAGGGGTTGACTTTTGATTTGTCGGGATGGCGCAACCAAGACTATTATTCCATGGAAAATGACAGTCGTACGCTGCTGTGGTACGGACGGACCACCAATACGGTCCGATTTCGCATAAACGACCCCAATACCAAAAGCATGGCCAAGAATCGGGGTTATCATAACAACCTGCAAGGCGTGTTTACCTATAACCTATCCCTGGCCGATGCGCATAATTTTACGCTGCTCGGTGGCGCGTCGTTCGAAGAATATCGGAAAGATGAGTTTTCGGCGGGTGCCCAAAGCATGATCACCAACGATTTCTTCAGCTTTAATTTTGCCGACCCATTGACCAAAACTAACGGCGACAAGATTGAAAGTTGGGCGATGGGGTCTTTCTTTGGACGACTGAATTACAACTTTCGCGAAAAATACCTCTTTGAGGCATCTTTTCGCTACGACGGTAGCTCGCGGCTTGCGCCGGAAAATCGGTGGCAGTTGTTTCCCTCCTTTTCTGCGGCATGGCGTATTGACCAGGAAAACTTTATGCAGGATCAGTCGATCCTCTCAGCACTTAAGCTAAGAGGGTCTTGGGGGCAATTAGGGAACGGTGCCGTACTTGGATTGTATGATTACATCGCACTCTTAACCAGCGGACTTACCCAGACCAACAACCTTGTCTTTAACGATATTAGAACGCAGTATTTTTACCAAAACCAACTGGCCTCCCCACAGAAAACGTGGGAAACGGTACAGCAGTCGAACATCGGTATCGATGCCGGGTTCCTCCATGACCGGCTATCCCTAACAGCCGATTACTACGTGAAACGTAATAAAGATATGCTCGCACAGCTGAACCTACCCAACATCATAGGGATCAATGTCCCCTCCATGAATATCGGTGAACTGAAAAGCTGGGGTTGGGAATTTGATATACGGTGGCGTGATCGGATTAACGCATTCAATTACCGGGTAGGGTTCAATATTTCCGACAATCAAAATGAGCTCGTACGGTACGATGGACGCAATTCGATCGGCAATGGTGGTGTGGTGGAGCTGCTCGAAGGTTATCCACTCAACAGTGTTTGGGGATACCGCACAGATGGATTCTTTCAATCACAGGAAGAATACAATGCCTATAAGGAACAAGTGGTCACACCGTTTTTTCCGGGCAATGCCGGAGCAGGCGATGTTAAATACCTCGATCTGGATGGGAATGGCAGTATCAATGCGGGTGAGGGAACGCCCGAAAATTCAGGAGACTTAGTCTATTTGGGCACCACCAACGCCCGGTATACGTATGGATTGGATTTGGGTTTCGATTGGAAGAACGTTGACTTCTCCGTCTTTTTTCAAGGGGCGGCCAAGCGGAAGTTCCTCATCAACGAAGGAACGCTCTCTCCCATGCTGGGTACCGCTGATATGCCTTGGACAATTCATATGGACCGATGGACACCGGAAAATCCGGACGCATACTTCCCACGTATGTATCAGACCAGTGCACACAATTATAGGTCCTCCGACCGATGGGCACAGAACGGTAGTTATGTCCGGTTGAAAAACCTGCAGCTCGGCTATACCGTCCCTATCCGGACGGATAAAATCCAACGCTTGCGCGTATATTTTTCGGGTCAGGACCTGTGGGAATCGACCGACGTGATGAGCGTATTTGATCCGGAAGTGGGCAACAATGTCGGTGCAACCACCTATCCGTTTTTCCGTTCTTATTCCTTTGGACTGAATGTTACCTTTTAATCGAACAATGATGAGACAACCCAATAAAACCAAGAGCTTTATCCGGATAGCCATTATCTGCTTGGCAGGAATTGCCAGCAGTTGCAGCCTGGACCGTTTTCCGGAAAGTGAATTCAGCGATGTGGATTTCTGGAATACAGAGACCGATCTGATGAATGCGACCAATAGACATTACCAATTGCTGGCGGGCTTCCAGTTGGATGCCCGTGGTGATGACAACGTTAACCAAACTGCCAATTCCGTAAGTAATGGTACCCGAACCATTCCCAATACCAGCGGCGACTGGAATAACCCGTATCGGGATATCTTCACAGCAAATAATATTTTGGAAAAAGGGGGGAAGGCCCAGGTTTCCGACGAAATCAAGAACCGATATTTCGGCGAGGCACGTTTCTTCCGGGCGTATGCGTATTTCAGCTTGATACAAAAATACGGCGATGTCCCGCTGATCCTGAAAACCCTCGATACCGATGCCCCTGAGCTTACCATGCCCCGCACACCGAAAGCAGAGGTCATCCAGGCGATTTATGACGACCTGGATTTTGCGGCGGCGTGGTTGCCCACCCATCAGCAGCTGCCAACCGCACAATATGGCCGGGTAACGAAAAGTAGCGCGCTCGCACTAAAAGCCCGGATAGCCCTTTACGTAGGTACCTATGCTAAATTCCACAATGACGGCGACTGGCAGTCGCATCTTACCTTGGCGGTGCAGGCGGCCCAGGCAGTGATGGATCAGGGACACCAATTGTACCCTACCTATGATGGACTGTTTCAGCATGAGGCCGAAGGGCCGGACAATACCGAAAACATCTTCGTAAAGATCTATGGAGTAAGTCCTTCCAACCTCATTGTGGGACATAACTACTCCCGCGACATGGAAAACGGACGCAACGCACCCACACGGAACCTGGTGCGGCAATATCTTTATTCGGATGGGCTGCCCGCTTTCAATGAACTAAACAAGCCTTCTTCAACCCGTTCCATACATTTTATTGAGGAAAACGAGGAGGATGGTTACAACACGATCTTTCAAAATCGTGATCCGCGGTTGGCAATGACGCTCTTCCAAGCCGGAGAACAGGCCTATAAAGGCCCCTGGATTCCGACGACTACCTTGGGATCACGTTCGGCTTTTGCTGCAAAAAAAGGGTTCAACATTGAAGACTGGCAGACGAACGGTGCCGGAACTGTAGATAAAATTCTCATCCGCTATGGGGAAGTGCTGCTCACGTATGCCGAAGCAACCTATGAATTGAATGGCTCCCTCAGCGATGCGGATCTGGATCTCACCATCAATGCGTTGCGACAACGGGCAGGCTTTTCTGCACGCCTTTCCAATGCGTTCGCTCAGGTCAATAACCTTGATATGCGCGAAGAAATACGAAGGGAACGGACGGTTGAACTGGCTCTGGAAGGATTTCGCTACGACGACCTGATCCGCTGGAAAACTGCAGAGACTCTGCTTCCAGAGCAGCTGCTCGGCGCTAAATTTGATGCCGAGGACTGGGTGGGCACAGATCCGTCTACCTTGAATATCAATAGTGACGGTGTATTGGTCGTGGAAGATACCAACGTGCGTTCGTTTGATTCTGACCGCGATTACCTGTATCCGGTTCCATTCAATGAGGTCACCCTAAGTGGTGGCAGCGTGGTCCAAAATCCCAATTGGCAATAAGTATAAACCATTGAACAATGAAACCTGCCCTGTCAACGCCTGATACAACAAGGCGATGAACATGCAGGTTCCATTAGACTATTAAGAACAAACTATTTTCTAATGAAAACACAAAATATATTGATTGCAGCGCTCCTGTTATCCGGCGTATTGTTTACTTCCTGCGAAGACAAAGACTATCCCGCAGGGCTATCGGAATACGAACATCACTATTACATCGTATATGTACCCAACAACAACAGCGGCGTTACTGTAAACAGAAGCCAAAGTGAGTTGCTCAAATTCCCGGTGCAGTTTTATTCCGAATTTACTAGGAATTACGATGCAGTTGCCCACTATTCAGTCGTTACACCCGATGGCGTTGACGCCGCCGTCATTGACGAAGATTTCCAGATTGTAGATCGTGATGGAAACGCCATTCAGCCGGATGGAAACGGTAAATATTCCATCGTATTTCCGCAGGCAATAAAAGCCAAAGATACGGTGTATGTCAAATTGCTCAACAATCCGGCGCCCGGCACCCGGGTGGTAGAGATCAATTTCGAGGACAACATTACACCCGACTATCGCGTCGATATCTTCTCTACGGCCTTTCGGCGCACATTAACCATTGAGTAGTATCCCAGTTGGGAATAACCCATTAATTTTCGATATTGCACTGAAGTTAATGCCTTTAGACGATTATGATGTGCTGCATTGCACGAATTTTTATTTCCGTAATACTTTTGTCGCTTGGTGATGCGGCGATAAGCCAGGTCAGTGACAAGTCGGTTAGATTTACACGCATCGGTTTGCGCGAAGGTCTGTCCCAGAGCAGTATTTTTTCGCTTTGCCAAGACTACCTCGGTTTCATGTGGGTCGGTACGCGTGACGGACTGAATCGGTACGATGCACGCAAATTTGTTACCTATCGGAATACCCCATCGGACACCACATCGCTTGCCGACAACTACATCATGTCCTTGTTGGAAGATCGTAAAAACAGGCTGTGGGTGGGTACCAGCTCAGGCATCTGTTTATACGATCGGTATTCCGATAGTTTCAAGCGGTTCCCGTTGGTTAATAATCAGTCAGGTAACACGTTTTCCGAACCGATTGTGTCGGCCATCGTAGAAGATCGAAGCGGCCGGGTTTGGTTTGCCACATCGCAAGGGTTGTATTGCCTTGAAGAACGGAAAAATTCCATGCAACTTATCCTGGTATTCGATGCGGCAATGTATAGCGCGCAGGGAGTGCCCTTGGGATGCAACAATGTACAGTCACTGTATGACGATGAGCGTGGAAATATCTGGTTGAGTACGGTAAACGGAGTATTGGTTTTCGAGCCATATCAGGCTGGTCGTTCACTACAGTTGATCAAGCATTTTCGTAAACGGCCCGGCGAACTCAATAGCGAAGACGTGCGGGTAGTCCAAGGGGTAGATAGCGGTATATTTTGGTTTGGCACAAAGAACGGAGGAATCAATGTATACAATTCGCGGACAGGAGTCTTTCACTATCTTATGCACCAACCCCAGGCACCGAACCATTCGTTGGCAAGCAACGACGTGCGATCGATCCTCAAAGACCGCTTCGGGGGGTATTGGATAGGAACCATCAATGGGCTTAATTATTATGCCGAAGATACTGGATTTTTGACCTACTCCAACAACGATTACGATCCGTTTTCGCTCAGTAATAATTCAATCAGGCCGCTTTTTCAGGATACACGCGGATCTTTATGGGTAGGCACCTATTATGGCGGCGTATGTGTATATGATAGGCACATTCCCGTTTTTCAGAATTATGCGCATAGTCCATACACTTCCAGTTTGAGTTACAATGTGGTAAGTGGTATTCTTGAGGATGCCGACCAACAGCTGTGGATTGGTACGGAAGGCGGCGGCTTAAATTACATGGATCGTACAGGCCAGGTATTCCGACACTTTAAGCACGACCCAAAAAATCCAGGCTCATTGAGCCACAATCATGTCAAGTCACTCCACCTTGATCATCAGGGAACCTTGTGGGTGGGAACGTATTCCGGTGGATTGAATGTGTTGAAAAAAGGCTCAAACACCTTTCAGCATATTAAACACGACCCCTCGATTTCCCATTCGCTGTCAAACAACAATGTATACGCAATCCGGGAAGATGCAGGGGGAAACATGTGGTTTGGTACGTATGGAGGGGGACTCAACCTCAAACTCCCCGGGCCCGACATGCAATTCGAAAGCTACCGGGCGGGCAAAACGGGCCGCTATCACCTTAGTTCCGATTTGGTGCGTATTGTTTTTATCGATAGCCGCAACAACCTTTGGGTGGGTACAGAAGACGGACTCAACCTGAAACGTGCCGGGTCCGACCGGTTCGAGGTATTCCGGTTTTCGCTGAATGATCCCCAAAGTATCAGCGGCAACATCATCATTAGTATCTTTGAAGACAGCCAGCAACGGATATGGTTTGGTACCTACAAAAACGGACTGAACCAATACCATTACGAGACCGATTCATTCAGCCAGATTACTGAGCAGGATGGATTACCCGGCAACAACATCTTTGGCATATTGGAAGATGCCGGGAAATTGTGGCTGAGCACAAATAATGGCATTTGTTCGGTCGACCCCGAAACGGGTGTTATTAAGTCCTATAATACGAAAGATGGCATTGGCGGCAATGAATTTTCCATCGGCGCTTACTGCAAAACTGACGATGGGCAATTGATCTTTGGGGGCACGCATGGCCTTACGTGCTTTGATCCAAAAGATTTCAGCTCAAGCTCCTATATACCTCCAGTAGTATTCACCGATTTCCGACTATTCAACGAACCGGTGGTTCCCAGCGATGACGGAGTATTGAAAAAGCCGATCTCCATGACCGATACCCTCGTATTGAGCTATGCTCAAAATATCTTTACCGTGGAGTTCTCCGCCATCAATTATGTATTGCCTGAAAAAAACCGGTATGCATACCGGTTAGACGGACTGGAAAACCAATGGAATTATGTGGCCAATCCGTCGGCCACCTATACCAACCTGCATGCAGGGACCTATACACTCTTGGCTAAAGGGGCCAGCAATGATGGCATCTGGAATGAAACCCCGGCCGCGTTGACCATCCGGATACTGCCGCCACCTTGGAAAACATGGTGGGCCTACCTGAGTTACACTGCCTTGATTGTGGTCGGCATTTACATGATCATCCGATTTACCAAAATCCGGAGCCGTTTGGAACACGAGTTGCAGTTGGAGCACCTGGAAAACGAGCGACAACGTGAAATCAATGAAATCAAGCTGAACTTTTTCACCAGTATCTCCCATGAATTCCGCACGCCGCTTACCTTAATCCTTGCTCCGGTGCAGCATCTGCTCGCACATGCTAAGCTGGAAGAAAACGCACGGACAATGATGACGACTGTAAAAAACAACTCCTTGCGATTACTCAACCTGGTGAACCAATTACTTGATTTCCGGAAACAGGAAAGCGGAAATTTTCAGCTCGCCATAGCTTCTCACAATTTAGTGGCGTTCATCGATCGGATCGCCCTTGAGTTCAGGCATTATGCCGAAGAACAACAAATCCGGTTTGAATACAGTAAGCCAGGAGTACCTGTAGAGGCATGGTTTGACGCTGATCAACTGGAAAAAGTAGTTTACAACCTACTCTCCAACGCCTTCAAGTTTGCACCCGTCGGGGGCAATGTGCAACTCATGGTTGAAAAAGTTAAGCCGTCACCGGCATATCCCCTCGGATCTGCCATTATTCGTGTATGGGATAATGGGAACGGAATTCCCGGCGACAAGCTGGAATCCATTTTCGAATTTTATTACCAACTTCATACGGTCAACGAGAAAAATCGGGGGCAACTGGGCTCTGGAATCGGTTTGGCATTGGCTAAAAACCTGACGGAGATGCATGGTGGTGAAATCACCGTTGAGAGTTACCATGGCACCGATAAGCCGACCTACACTTGTTTTACAGTTACGTTGCCGTTGGGTAACCTGCATGTTGACGCTAAGGACCTCGCGTATCCATCGGAAGCTGCCGATAGTGCGCGGGTTCTGCGACCCCCTGAACCGGATTCGGACTCGTTACCTGCTTTCAACATCATTACTGCGGAACCCCGCAATACGGACCGTTCCGTTGTCCTTATCGTAGAAGACAATGCCGAAATCCGACAAATTATAGCCCAAACCCTCAATGACGACTATTCGGTACTGGAAGCTGCTGATGGCTTGGAAGGTTGGCAACTGGTCACCTCCCGGTTGCCCGATCTTGTTATTACCGATATTATGATGCCAGAGGCAGACGGCATTACGCTGCTGAAAAATATTAAGCAGAACATGGCTACCGACCATATACCGGTACTACTGCTTACGGCGCGTTCCTCCATGGAAAATGTCATCACGGGGCTCCAGTCCGGCAGCGATGACTACCTCACTAAACCCTTCCATCCGGATGTGCTCACACTCAAAATCCGCAATATCCTAGCTGCTCGTGAGCGCTTCCGCAAAAAATTTATACGGGATTACGTGCTTGCTCCGCAACAGGCGGTTGAAGGCCCATCAGCCGATCAGCAATTTCTTCATAAAGTAATCCGAATGATCGAAGACAATCTCGGAGAAACCCAATTCAATGTCAGTATGTTGTCCAGCGAGTTAGGCATGAGCCGTCCAGTTTTATACCGCAAACTTAAGCAGCTTACGGACTTGAGCGTCATTGAACTGATTAATGTCATGCGACTCCGCAAAGCTGCCCAGTTGTTGGCACAAGGCGACATGCCCATCAGCCAGGTGGCTTATCACGTAGGATTCAACGATCCGAAATATTTCGGCAAGTCATTCAAAAATCATTTCGGCAAGTCACCCAGTGAGTATGCAGCATTGGATGCAACAACACAGAAAGGCTTATTGGCACAGGAGCTCCAAGTATAAGTGAGGCAGTTACTGTCGCCGCGGAAAAAGTGAAACGACTTGCTGCCTGTTTGCATAGTGTCAGATTATCCGGTGCTCCTAGCTAGGGGTGCCTGGAATCTAAATATTAATGCCTAACTTTGTGGCTATGATCGAACTTCCTGTCATTCCCGCCCACCAGCTACAGCGCAAGCCCGATTGGCTGCGTGTGAAGCTTCCCGTGGGAAAAGAATACCGGCACGTCCGTGGGTTGGTGGACGAGCATAAGTTGCATACCATCTGCGAGAGCGGTAACTGCCCGAATATGGGAGAGTGTTGGGGTGCTGGTACAGCTACGTTCATGATATTGGGCAATATCTGTACACGCTCGTGTTCGTTCTGTGCGGTGGCTACCGGACGGCCGCTGGCGGTCGATTTGGATGAACCCAACCGGGTGGCGCAATCGGTCAAGCTCATGGAAGTAAAACACTGTGTGATTACCTCGGTCGACCGAGATGACCTAAAAGACGGAGGATCCATCATCTGGGCGGAGACGGTAAATGCGATCCGTCGTGAAAGTCCTGGTACGACGTTGGAAACCTTGATTCCTGACTTTAAAGGCCAATGGGAAAATCTGGAGCGCATCCTGGCCGTGCGCCCCGAAGTAGTATCACATAATCTTGAAACTGTACGCCGTCTTACCCGCGAAGTGCGCATACAGGCAAAATACGACCGCAGCCTTGAATGCCTGCGCCGGATCTCAGCCGCAGGGCTGCGTACCAAATCGGGTATCATGTTGGGCTTCGGCGAAACGGAAGCCGACGTCGTTGAGGCGATGACGGACCTCTATGAAGCAGGGGTGCATATCCTAACATTGGGGCAATACCTTCAACCTACAAAGGCACACCATCCCGTTGTTGAATGGATTACGCCGGATCAGTTTAACTACTACCAAGAGATCGGGCTGCGGATGGGATTCAAATATGTAGAAAGCGGTCCGTTGGTTCGATCGTCATATCATGCCGAAAAGCACTTGTTCGATATGCAATAGCCTTTTGCTGATCTACCAATAGACCGCCCGTCGCATGTCGAATGCTGCGTTTTAACTATGGAAATACAAGAAGCATTTATCCAGACGCCACTCGGCATCACGGTCATTAAAGGCAATGAAGGAGGGGTAACAGCTATTTTGGTGCTAAATGGTGATGCCACGGCACCGTCATCGCATGTTCCGAACAGTCTGAAGCCTGCCGTAGACCAATTACAGGAATACTTTGCGGGCACCCGCACTACATTTCAACTGAAGCTGAATCCGCAAGGCACGGACTTCCAGAAAAGTGTTTGGCGGGAGTTGGTTAACATACCCTATGGGAAAACCATTTCTTACCTGGAGCTTTCCCGCAGGCTCGGTGATGTGAAAGCCATCCGAGCTGTGGCAGCAGCAAACGGACAAAACCCCTTTTGGATTGTGGTGCCTTGTCATCGTGTCATTGGTCGCGACGGATCCCTCACTGGTTATGCGGGTGGATTATGGCGCAAGAAGTGGTTGCTGGAACACGAAAGTCCTTATAAGCAACAGTCGATGTTCGCTTGATTTAGCCCCTATTTTCTCTTTTTATTCGATCCCTTTGCGCTAACGTGTACCCATGTTAGAGGTTCTTGTCCCCAAGGTATTTCTACCTTTTTATGAAAAGAAACTGAAAGAATAGGGAATTAAAACGGATATACTACGCTATTTTATCGTCTTTTGGTCGTCTATTAATCGTCTGTTGATCGTCTTATAAACGACAAATAGATAACCAATATAGTAACATAAGATATCAAATATGAGTCGTAGCTCACTCGTTCTTCCGTTATCTTATGCTTCCTTTTCAGAAAAAGGCCATGAAATTTAGCGGGTCGATTCTCAACGCATGGCATGGCATGGATGGATTTGCATCTACTATTCCGTTAGGATTTGTTATCTTCACCCTCGAAACACGCGATATGCCCATCATACCACCACTGAAGATACTCAAAGCATCGGCAGGATCTGGCAAGACCTTCAGCCTTACCGCGCATTACCTCACTCTCCTGTTCTCGGGTGAAACAAAGTACCGCGAGATTCTTGCCATTACCTTTACCAACAAGGCGACAGCAGAGATGAAAAGCCGTATCCTGAAGGTGTTGGAAGCCCTGGCTACAGGCGACGGTTCCGAGAAAGACGATGCTGCAGGTTATCGCGAAATCCTCCTGGAAAGCTATTCGCACTGGGATGCCGTTACGTTGCGGCAACGTTCAGCCGAGGTGTACCGCAAGATCCTTCATGATTACAGCCGCTTTGCGGTCAGCACCATTGATGGCTATACGCAGAAAGTAATACGGGGCTTCACATTCGAGCTGGGCATCGAAGCAGGATATAAACTGGAGATGAACATCCGTAAGGTAAAAGCGGATCTGGTGCTTCGCCTCAATCGCCTGCTTGACGAGCGGCCCGACCTACTGCAATGGATCATGGACTATGCCCAAACGCGCATCGACCGGGATGAAAACTGGAATTATCGGTGGGCACTGAGCGACCTCGCCTCGGAAATTTTCAAGGAAGATTTCCAGGATTTCGATAAGGCCGTGTCCGATATTCCCGAACAGGAACTGTTCGCCAGCCTTGACAGCTACTGTAAGGAAACCATCAAACAGTTTGAAGATGCTTTTGAGCAGTTACTTAAAACGGCAGCGGAGCGGTTTGTCGCTTCCGGAGTAGACGTGATGGATTTGGTGGGGAAGTCGCGTAACCAGTTGGGCAAATTGGGTAGCCTGTCTGCCCAGAATCCGTACGATGTTGTCAAAAAGCTGGAAAAATACATCCATGCGCCAGATGAATGGCAAAAAGGGGGGCTGGTGGGCCAGATGGCCGTGCTATATCGTGATTTGAACCCCCTTTTGGAACGACTGTATGAACTGTATACCGCACACAGTCCGGATTATTACCTGGCTAAATCCATCGACGAAAACCTTTACTACCTGCGGCTGCTCAAAGAAATGAGCGCACTGCTGGCCGAATGGCGTAGGGACAATGGGGCACAGCTTATCAGTGATGCCCAGATCTTGCTCAACAACATCGGCACCAACGAATCGGGCGACCCAACGTTCATTTGGGAGAAAACGGGTAATCGCTTCCGGCATTTCCTCTTTGACGAGTTTCAGGATACTTCGCGGAAACAATGGAGTAACCTGCGCCCCTTGCTCATCAATGCGATGGGAAACGCTGCCGGTAAACGGAGTGAGCACCTCATCGTTGGCGACGTCAAACAAAGCATCTATCGTTGGCGGAACGGCGATTGGCGTATCCTGCTGGACCAGGCAGCGCAGCAGATCGGTACGGCGTTTAATACGATCGACACCTCGTCGCTCATCCAGAACGAAACACTGGAAACCAACTACCGTAGCTACGAAAACATTGTGGCGTTCAATAACCTGGTTTTTGAGCATGCCGCGCAATGGTTGCAGCACCGCCTGAACGAGCGTATTCAGACCGAGCTGGGTGATGAAGAATATGAACGCTGGTGGAAATCCACCGGCAACCACGATACCATCATCCGGGCATACAGCGACAGCCGACAACAATTGCCTTCTTCTATGCAAAAAAAAGGCGGTAAGGTACAGGTGGATTTCATCGACGTGGGCAGCAACAATCACCGCGCCAGTGCCGTGAAGGAAGAAGCACTCGGCCGTTTGGCAGATACGCTCATCGGATGGTTGTCTTCAGACACCTACCGTCCTGGCCAGATCGGTATCCTTGTCCGCACCAACAATGAAGCCCGTGAAGTCATCCAGTACCTACTCGATAAACAGCGGGAATCCGGTGTTGCATTTGACGTCATATCAGGCGATGCGCTGGCATTAGCCAGCCATCCGGCGGTCCGGCTGTTGGTGGATACGCTGCGCGCCCTGATGGGCAAGTTTCCTGATACGGCATTGTATGTGGCCAACTGCATCCACCTGTATAGCCAATTGCTGGGCAGAGAGGAAAGCGTCTTACCCGATGATTGGGTACGGATCAGTACATGCAAACCGGCCAGGCTGACCGGGTTGTTGCCGGAACCGCTTTGCAGCAATTGGGAAACATGGTCCCAACTGCCCTTGGCAGAGCTGATCGAATCACTTATTGTCGCTTATGGACTCCAGCCGAATGAAGAAAGTCTTCCGTATCTGCTTGCTTTCCGTGACCTTGTTGCTGCTTTCACTGCCAATGGGGAACGTGGAATACCCGCATTCCTGACGTATTGGGAGGAAGAAGGGATCGACCGAGCGTTGCCTGCTGCGGGTGACGCTGAAGCGATAGAGGTGTTGACCATCCATAAGTCCAAGGGACTGGCATTTGATGTAGTAATGATCCCGTTTTGCAGCTGGCCCATTGATGGGCGTACCAACGGCAATTTTTGGGTGAGCACCGAAGACACCCCTTATGCCCTTTTGCGTAAAACACCGGTGAAATATAAAAGCGACCTCGGTAAGTCTCGCCTTTACCAAGCGTATTTCGAAGAGATGCTCTTTAACTATATGGATGCCCTCAACACGCTTTATGTGGCAACTACCCGAACCCGTAGACATTTATACATCACCGCACCGGGCAAAAAGGGCGACGGCGAAATCAGTTCCTTGCTTGCCGGCGACTTGCTCTTGGAGACGTTGCCGGCGATTGCTGACGAGTTGGATGTAGCCTTTCAGGGTGGGATGCAGTTAGGTGAAATCCAGAACGACGATGTTATGTGGGAGAATAAACCGGCCTCAGCCAGCTGGTCGTTTAGCTATTATCCCGCTTCCCTCCGGATGAAAGAGGAGCTGGCCCGCCCGGAAATAGCGGCCGAACTGGACATTGTGCGGCTGGACGCTGCAAAGCGGCGTGGGCAATTGCTGCATGAGCTGATGGCTGAGACAGCTTCGAGGAGCGATCTGGACGCTCGCTTGGATGCCTTGCAAGCGCAGGGACTCCTACGCGAAGAAGAACGCGCAGATGTATTGGCACTCGCCCTGAATACATGGAATCATCCGCAATTGACTCAGTGGTTTAGTGGCGACTATGTGCATTGGAATGAACGGAGTATCATCTTACCCAACGGACGGACACTCCGTCCGGATAAGGTATTGGTGCGCCCGGGTGAAACCATTGTATTGGACTTTAAATTCACGCAACACGAGGAGGAAGCGCACCTCAAACAGGTGGTCGACTATCAGCTGCTCCTTCGTGAAATGGGCATGCCGAACGTAAGCGGATACGTCTATTATGGAGAATTAAAGAAACTGGTTGCCGTATGAAACCTGATCCATTCCTCCGACAAGTTGCAGCAGATCTATTAGCCCGTTTTGGTGGCGATCTGAAAGACGTAGCCGTGGTGCTCACCAACAAGCGACCCATTGTCTTTTTGCGGAAACACCTGGCCGACTTAGCGGGCAAACCGATGTGGAGCCCCTCGTTTTTCACGATACAGGAATTTATCCGCCAATCGGCTACGTTACCGGAGGCAAGTTCGCTTACACAGTTTTTTGTCCTCCATCGGCTGCACAATGCGCTGCTGCGTGAGGAGGGACGGCCTGAGGAAACACCCGATGAGTTTTATCCATTGGCCGAAACCATACTGAGCGATTTTGCGCAACTGGATTACGACTTGGTAGAACCAGAGGCGGTCTATGCCGAGCTGCGCGACATTGCCCTGCTCCAACAGCGTTTTCCCCACCTTTCTGCCGATCAGCAGCGATTTATGCGGCAGTTCTGGGAGTCTTTTTCGGTAGGCAAGCAGACCGCTATCCAACAGAAGTTTTTACAGCTATGGGGGCGCTTACCCAAGCTTTACCAACGGTTCAAAGAGGAGCTGGTCCAACAGAAATTGACCACCACGGCGGGTATCTACCGTGCGCTTGCAGAGAATCATGCAGACAATCCTAACTTTATTTCGATATATAAGCAAGTTGCGTTCGTGGGATTCAATGCACTTAACCGATGCGAAATCAACCTGTTCACGCAATGGCAGGAATCAAGGAAGGCGCTCTTTTACTTCGACGCGGACAGTTATTACCTGGATGACAACCTGCAGGAAGCGGGACTTTTTCTCCGGAAAAATGTGAGGCAGTACGGGCTGCACAATGCGTTAGGCGAATTTCCGGCAACGTTGCGTTCAAAAGCCGATGACATCGAACTGATTGCCGCTTCTGGCAGTATAGCCCAGGCTAAATGGTTGTCGAACTTGCTAGTCGATCGACCTGCCGACCGGGACACGCCAACCCGTACCGCTATTATCCTGGCTGACGAAAGCCTACTGGTGCCGGTATTGCAAAGCTTACCCGATGGCATTGATTTTAATGTAACAATGGGTTATCCATTGTCACAATCTACGCTCTTCGGATACCTGGATGGCTGGCTGGGTATTCAGCAGCAATTGGCCACAAACCGTGGCCAATTCGTCCATCACCTCGACGTTGAAACGATCCTCACTCACCCGCTCAGTGGCCTATCGGCGGAAGAACGGGATGCGCTGCAAGGCAACATTACTGCCAACGAATGGCTGGAGGTACCTGTTGCTGAATTATCGCTGAAGTCAGGCAGTTATCCGGCGTTTTTCATTCCCCGCAGTGGCAATAAGGCTGTACTGGATGCATTGCATGCCCTGCTCGAAGGGGTGCTTACATACCGCAGGAATGCCCATAGCCTTCGGCATATCGAGGCAGTACTTATCCTGGCCGTCAAGAAAGCCCTTAACCTGTTGCAGGAAGGGCTGGCCCATTACCCCGAACTGTCGATGTCTTTCCTGTGTGCGCTGATCCGTAAGGCACTCCAAAGTATATCGGCGCCCATCGAGGGAGAACCGCTGAAAGGTGTGCAGATTATGGGGCTGCTGGAAAGCCGCTGCCTCGACTTTGACGAGGTTTACATCCTAGGCGCCAATGAGGGCAAACTGCCCAACATCACCGTCGCTCCGACCTTCATCCCCGATTCCATCCGGCGCGCCCATGGCCTACCCGTTTTGGAGAACCAGGATGCCTTGTCGGCCTATCTGTTTTACCGACTGCTGCACCATCCAAAGCGTATTACCGTGGTGTATAATGCAGTGGTTGACGACCGAAACAGCGGGGAGGTAAGCCGCTTTGTCCGCCAATTGGCATTTGAGAGCCAGTTCAAGTTCCAACGCCGTATCCAGCAGCAACCCGTCAAAACCATTTCTGCACCGCCTTCGCTCAGCCTGCCTAAAACCGGAGCGGCATGGCACAAACTGAGCCGCTATTTGGACGATGCCGATCCCGATCGTCCGAAATTGTCGGCCTCAGCGCTAACAACGTACCTGCAATCGCCGCTTCTATTTTTCCTCAAATACGTTGCCGGCATCAAGGAGCCGCCCAAGATCACGGAAGAGTTTGAAATGAATCGGTTGGGGCGGGTTGTACATCAGGCGATGCAGGATACTTATGAACAATTAAAAGCAGAAAACGATGCCATTACAGCCCATCGCATTCAAGCGAAGATAAAAATGCTTCCGCAGATCTGCTTGCAGGCACTGTCGAAAGAGCTCTACCGCGAGACCGGGAGAATCCAGACGCCCAACAGCATGCAGCGTATTCTGCTTAAAGTGGCTGAGGAGTATGCAAGGGTGTTCTTGCAGTATGATGCTACACACGTGGCCCCGCTGCGTATCGTAGAGCTGGAAAACGAACGGGATTATTCCATCGAGTTCCCGATCACCGTACAGGGAGAAGTTCGAACGGTTAAACTTTACGGCATCATCGACCGGGTGGATGAGGTAAACGGCAAGACACGTATCGTCGACTATAAGACCGGACGTGATGAGGTGAAATACAACGGGCTGGACACCCTGTTTGCTCCTGCGTCGGCTAAGAGCAACAAAGCCATGATCCAGACCTTATTTTATACGCATGTGTACGAGCAGGTAACGGGCAAGCGGGACGTAGAACCCAACCTCTATATTGCCCGCCGTCTCCGTAACGAGGGACCGTTATTTTACATGAGTGGGCGCGGCAAATATGTGGCGGAAGGCGAGGAACTCGAACGCATCAAAACACAGTTTGTGGAGTTCTTAAGGCATACGCTTGAAGAACTGTTTAACCCGGATATACCCTTCCAGCACAATCCGGATGCGATATTGTATCCCAACGATCCCTACCGGGAGTTTATCGGACAGCCGCAGGCATCGGAAGAGGAACCCTGATGAAACTACGGCAACTGCTCGGCGTAAGCCGTCACACCCTGTTGCTTGGCCAGCTCAACGGCTATCTGGCTACGCTTACCGGAGGGGCAGAAAAATACCACGGGTCGCCCGGGGACAACCCACTCGTCAACGCGGTCTGGCAACTCGTATAGCGGGATGTTGACATGGGTGTCTTCATGGCATTCTTCATACTCCCACGGCTCACGCACATCCACCAATAATGCATCCGTAGGCTGGACAACCGGCTCAAGGGGTACCTTGCCGCTCTCCGCAGGCACATATACGTAGTGAGGCTGTAAGGCTTGAACCTGCTTATTTTCTTCAATATCGGAAAAGCTGACCAATTGGTAACCATTCTCACCGATATCGATCAGAAGCAGTTTGCCTGTCAGGATCTCACCATAACCGCCGAGCACCTTGAGTGCTTCATTGGCCATGAGCGTGCCGACAATGCCGGGCAGGACATTCAGCACTCCGTCGATGGCGCAGGAGCCGCACGCTTCAGGAGGCTCGGGGTACAGGCAACGGTAGGTGGGGCCTCCCTGGTAATTAAATACCGATACCTGGCCTGTGTACCCGTCTATTGCACCGGATACGAACGGTACATCCGCAATGACGCAGGCATCGTTGACGAGGTATCGGGTTGCGAAATTGTCCGTGCCATCGATCACGAGGTCGTGCGCACCGATGAGCGTCAGCGCATTGGCGGTCGACAGCGCTTCGGGATAAGCGGTGAGCTGCGAGAAAGGCTGTTGGGTGGATAACTTCCGCACGGCCGTTTCTGCCTTGTTTTTTCCGACGTCATCGGGCGAAAACAATACCTGCCGGTGCAAGTTGTGGAAATTTATGGTGTCGAAATCGATTATAGCAATATGCCCCACACCGGCTGTTGCCAGGTACTGGAGCACCGGGCAACCCAAGCCCCCGGCACCTACCACCAATACACGGGCGTTTTTGAGTCGCTGCTGGGCCTCCTGCCCGAAGCCGGCTAATTTCAGGTGGCGGTCAAAATAATGAGTTTCCGCTTGGGTGAGTTGTTGTTCCATCAGTTTGTATGATATGAGAATGAGCTATAGCTGAAGGGCATGGTCCCAGTCTTTCCAAACGGGTTCATACCCGGCGTCCCTGATAACCTGTGCGATGACTGCCGGATCACGTGTATCATCGATCTCGAACTGTTCGAGACTCTGGGGCGCAACCGCATAACCACCGGGGTTGGTCTTCGAGCCCGCACTGATGGACGTGATGCCCAGCTTGATGATGTTGTCGCGGAAGCGTGGACTTTCGCGGGTGGATATGGACAGCTCTACCTCGTTGTTGAAGAGCCGCCACGCGCAGATAAGCTGCACCAATTCCCGGTCCGTCATCACCGACTTGGGCTGCAGGCCACCGGCGTGGGGACGCAGGCGGGGGAAGGATACGGAAAACTTACTTTGCCAATACGTTTTTTCAAGGTATTGCAGGTGCATAGCCGTAAAAAAACTGTCCGCCCGCCAGTCATCCAATCCCAGTAGCGCACCGACACCGATCTTGTGCATCCCAGCCCTGCCGATACGGTCGGGACACGCCAAGCGGTAGTCGAAGTTGGCCTTTTTACCTTTGGGATGGTGTTTTCGGTAGTCTCCCCGATGGTAGGTTTCTTGGTAGACCAAGACCGTATTTACGCCCAACGAACGAAGTTCGGCATAATCCGTTTCGTCGAGTGGCTGCACTTCTAAGGCGATGTGCTGAAAATGTTGCCTGACCAGGGGCAGCATTTGACGGAAATAAGGCATTCCGACCCATTGCTGCGCTTCACCGGTCACCAGCAGCACATGTTGGTAACCCATTGCTTTCACGGCAAACAATTCCTGGATCAATTCCGTGGCAGTTAAGGTCTTGCGTGGGATTTGGTTATCCAGACTGAACCCGCAATAGGTGCAGATGTTCTGGCATTCGTTCGAAAGGTACAGCGGCGCAAACAATTGGATCGTCTTCCCAAAGCGTTTTTGTGTAGCCTGCTGGCTTAACCAGGCCATTTGCTCCAAGAAGGGTGCCGCTGCCGGGGCAATCAGCGCCTTGAAATCGGCCAGGGTCCGTTGCCTGCGTGCCAAAGCACGGCGTACATCCTCCGCCGTCGTACGGTAGATGGACTGCAGCGTTTCATCCCAATTGTAACGGTTAAATAGCGTCGTAAACATCGTTGCAAGCCTCCGGTATTAGCCTTCCAAAAATGCCGTCAATGGACTTGTTGCTGCCGCTGTGACCTGCTGACCGGGAAGGCCGGCTACGAACGCCTGCCGCCCGGCTTTCACTGCCCAGTTGAAGGCCTCGGCAATCGCTACCGGATCGCCTGCTGTGGCCATTGCCGTATTGACCAGCACCGCATCTGCACCCAGTTCCATCGCCCGTGCGGCGTGGCTGGGCGCACCGATGCCCGCATCGATCACGACCGGAATGGCGGATTGATCGATGATAATCCGCAACATTTCCTCCATGACCAATCCTTTGTTACTGCCGATGGGGGCACCCAGGGGCATCACAGCCGCTACGCCAGCCTCCTCCAACCGCTTACAAAGCACCGGATCGGCATGGCAATACGGCAGCACAACAAAACCCAGTTTGACCAGCTGTTCCGCAGCGGCCAGTGTCTCGATGGGGTCGGGCATGAGGTATTTCGGATCGGGATGGATTTCCAGTTTCAGCCAGTTGGTCTGCAGCGCTTCCCGGGCCAGCTGTGCAGCAAAGACCGCTTCTCGGGCATTGCGGACTCCCGATGTGTTGGGCAACAGGTGAATGCGGCCGGGTGCAAGATGCGCCAATAGCGCGTCCTCTGCCGGCTGGCTATGTTCCACGCGTTTCAGTGCGACCGTTACCAACTCCGTTTCCGAAGCCAGCAGGGCTTTTTCCATCATTTGGTGATCGCCGAATTTTCCCGTACCTGCAAACAGGCGGGATGAAAAGATCTTATCGGCTATTTTTAAGGTGTCTTTCATCTTTTGTTGATCGGTGATTCGTGATCGATGATTCGTAATTTATGGTTGGAAATGGGTTGTGGGCGGTCAGCTGAGCCGTAATGGCCCGGCATGCCGCCACCTTATCCATCGTTCCATGTATGGCTTTGGAAACGGCTACCCCGTAAATTCCGGTACCCATTAACCTGTCGATGTCGCCGATGGCAATTCCGCCGATGGCAATGATGGGGATACGGATACCGTGGGTCCGTGCGGCAGCAATGATCCGGTGAATGCCTTCATGGCCCAATACGGGACTTAGCTTTTCTTTGGTCGGTGTGAAGCGGAAAGGTCCCAAGCCGATATAGTCAATGTCATATTGGCTCAGCCGGAGCACATCGTCCAGGGTGTTGGCGGTGCATCCGATGATTTTGTCGGGACCGAGGAGATGCCGCGCATCCGAAGGGTGCATATCTTCGGCACCGATATGTACCCCATGTGCGTTCACGGCCTTGGCCACGTAGGCGTCGTCGTTGATGATCAACTTGGCGCGGTAGCGATCCACCAGCGGATAGATTGCCTGTGCCGTCGCCAGCCGTTCTTCCGTATCGGCATGCTTCATGCGCAATTGTATCCACCTACAGCCGCCACAGCAAACGTCTTCCACCTGTTGGGCGATCGGGTAATCGGTTAGTAGATGTGTAATGTAGTGCAAGGTATCAATGTGTTTCATGGTTTGTCTCCTTTCGTTAAACCAGCCGCCGCTGCCTGGCAGTTGGCAAACTGTTGTTGCGGCTGCCCCCCCTGCCAGATGTACCCCATAACGGCGGCAGCTTCGAAGCCATGTCGGTGCACGGCAGCAAGCCGGTTGGGCGTAATCCCACCCAGCGCCACCCATAGCGTATTTCCTGTCGGCTTCGGAACCATACGCAGCAAGGCATTGCCCCGGTAATCTTTTTTGGATACGCTATTGAATAACGGGCTGATGAATGCACGGTCGGCTACAGTGGCCGCGGCCCGGATTTCGGCGTGGGTATGCGTCGAACAGGAAATCTGTCCTTTATCCTGTATTTTATCTGTTTGAAGCAATACTTCCAGTGGCAGATGTACGCCCAATACGTCAAATTCGCCGGATAATGCCAGGTGGTTATGTATAATGATGCGTGGATGAAAATCCGTACGGATCGTACGTAGCAGTTCCCGTACCTCATGGCCGGTTGCATGGGGTTTGCGGAGATGGAGCCCGGTTAAGCCCGCGGCAAACAGATCATTGAGCACGGCTGCCTCGCCGCTGAAAAAATCTTCCCGTGTGATCACCAGCAGTTGCATACCACGTCCTAGGAGTAAAGTTCGAAATTGTTCTCGCGGAATTCCCGCGCTTTTTCGTCCATCCCTTTTTTCACGGCTTCGGCATTTTCTATGTGGTTTTCCGCGGCGTATTTCCGTACATCCTGCGTGATTTTCATGCTACAGAAATGGGGGCCGCACATGCTGCAAAAATGAGCAGTCTTGGCACCCTCGGCGGGAAGTGTTTCGTCGTGGTATTCACGGGCGGTATCCGGGTCGAGCGCCAGATTGAACTGGTCTTCCCAGCGGAATTCAAACCGAGCCTTGCTCATTGCGTTATCGCGATGTTGCGCACCCGGGTGCCCTTTGGCCAGATCCGCTGCATGGGCAGCGATCTTATAGGTAATCACGCCGTCTTTGACATCTTTTTTGTTGGGTAGGCCGAGGTGTTCTTTGGGTGTCACGTAACAGAGCATGGCGGTGCCGAACCAGCCGATCATTGCCGCTCCGATGGCCGACGTGATGTGGTCATATCCCGGCGCAATGTCCGTGGTTAACGGGCCGAGGGTGTAAAACGGTGCTTCCTTGCATGCTGCCAACTGTTTGTCCATGTTGGCTTTAATCAGGTGCATGGGCACATGACCGGGGCCTTCGATCATCACCTGTACATCGTGGCGCCACGCGATATCGGTGAGTTCACCCAGTGTTTCGAGCTCGGCAAACTGCGCTTCGTCATTGGCGTCCGCAAGGGATCCGGGGCGTAGCCCATCGCCCAGGGAAAAGGCGACATCGTACCGTTTCATGATTTCGCAGATTTCTTCGAAATGGGTATATAAGAAACTTTCTTGGTGATGGGCGAGGCACCATTTTGCCATGATAGAGCCGCCGCGGGAGACGATACCCGTGACCCGCTTGGCCGTCAGCGGTACAAAGGGTAGCCGTACCCCTGCATGGATGGTGAAATAGTCGACCCCCTGTTCGGCCTGCTCAATGAGCGTATCTCTGAAGATATCCCAGGTGAGTTCTTCAGCCTTACCGTTGACCTTTTCCAGTGCTTGGTAAATCGGTACGGTACCGATCGGCACCGGCGAGTTGCGGATAATCCACTCGCGGGTCTCATGGATGTTCTTCCCCGTGGATAGATCCATCACGGTATCGGCGCCCCATCGGGTTGCCCACACCATCTTCTCCACTTCTTCTTCGATGCTCGATGTCACCGCTGAATTACCGATGTTTGCATTGATTTTCACCAGGAAATTGCGGCCAATGATCATGGGTTCGGTTTCCGGATGGTTGATATTGGCCGGTAATACTGCCCTTCCCAAGGCGATTTCCTGCCGTACAAACTCGGGGGTAATGAATCCATCATGTACGTATGCCCCGAAATTTTGCCCTTTGTGTTGCTGCCACGCAGCATTGTCGTTACGATAGCATGCTTCCAGCCGCTGGTTCTCCCGGATGGCCACGAACTCCATCTCCGGGGTGATGGTACCCCGGCGTGCAAAGTGCATCTGCGATACATTCTTCCCCGCCTTAGCCGCGCGGGGCTTTGCAGGGTGTTCAAACCGTAGGTGATCTAATGTAGGGTCAGAAAGCCGCGATTGGCCATAAAACGAGCTAACACCGTGCAGCAATTCGGTGTCTTGGCGTTCGGCAATCCAATGTTCGCGGATTCGGGGAATCCCCTTCCGTACATCTATATCGACGGATGGATCCGTATAGGGTCCACTGGTGTCATATACGGTCACGGGCGGATTGTCCTCCAGGTCGTTCCGGAAGCGGTCGGTGGTTTTGGAAAGTGAAATCTCGCGCATGGGTACACGGATGTCAGGTGTGCTTCCATTCACATAGATTTTCTTCGAACCGGGAAATGGTGTCCGGGTGATGGTCGTTTCGTTGGGAAGTTTTTCAGTTTTCATAGCTGTGTTGTTTGACGATATTGCCTTATCCCCCTTGGGCCGCTTTGACGACGATAACCCGGTCGTTGGGCTGGAGGATGGTGATATCCCACTGTTTTCTGGGAATGACGGTTTCATTAATGGCTACGGCTGTACCTTTGGACGGCTGGGCACCATAATCCCGCAACACGTTTGCGAGCGTGATTCCCTGATAAACGGTAACTGTTTGCTGATTGATGATGATTTCCATATGGGCACCTAGTTAACTTATGCCTTAGGAAGCCACCAAAAGGTGTGAGGGTTCCGTTACTTTTCCCTTCGCAGGCATTATCCTGAGCAGGTTATGAGGGTTATTCTCAGCCTCCCGTTCTTACGTCAACGGGAAAGCACCCCTAAAGCATTGGTGTCAAAGATAGGATTTTTTGTGATACGGTCAAACCGCAGCCTGAACAATCGCCAATTGCTGGGCGACCTTGCCGGCGATTTCCAAAAACGCTGCATGTGCAGGGCTATCTTCATCGATCATTACCGGCAGTCCATTATCACCGGAATCGCTGATGCTTTTAACCAGCGGGATTTCACCGAGGAAGGGGGCGTTGAACTGTTCGGCCAGGCGCTTGCCACCGTCTTTGCCGAAAATATAGTATTGATGATCCGGCAGCTCGGCAGGTGTGAAGTAAGCCATGTTTTCCACGACGCCCAGCAGCGGAATATTGATGGAATCCATCAAAAACATGCCGATTCCCCGTACAGCATCAGCCAACGCTACATTTTGGGGAGTAGTTACTACGACTGCTCCCGAGATGGGAAATCCCTGGGCCACGGTGATGTGCACATCGCCGGTACCGGGTGGCAGGTCTACCACCAAATAGTCTAATTCGCCCCAGTCTGCATCGTTAAACAGTTGTTTGACAGCCGTGCTTACCATGGGGCCTCGCCATGGAACGGGCTGGTTGGGGTCGGTGAAGAAACCGATGGAGAGCAGTTTCAGGCCGTATTTTTCGATCGGCTCGATTTTTGTCTTGCCTTCCGCAGTCTTGGAAGCTTTTGGACGGGCGCCCTCCAATCCGAACATAATAGGCAGCGAGGGACCATAGATATCCGCGTCAAGCAAGCCGGTTTTTGCACCTTTGGCGAGCAAAGCCAACGCTAGATTGGCCGCTACGGTAGACTTGCCCACGCCTCCTTTGCCGGAGGCAACAAGGATAATATTTTTTATTTGGGCTAATTGGCTGCTTCTCGTCCCTATAACGCGGGAGGTCATGTTGATGTCGACGGTAATATTTTTATCTACAAATAAGGCAATAGCATTGCGGCAGGCATGTTCGATGGGACCTTTCAACGGGCAAGCTGGTGTGGTAAGTTCCACGTCAAAACTTATTTTCGACGGCGTAATTTCCACATTCTTAATCATGTTCAGCGTAACCAGGTCTTTTTTAAGATCGGGATCATCCACATGGCTCAGTGCATGTAATACTTGTTCTTTCGTAATCATCGCGTTCCTCTCATTTGCGGAATACAAACCTACGGAAACGCGAACACAAACTTGTCATATCTTTGTTTTTAATGAGAATTATCCCGTTATTTAGGCACCGAATAGACCGGGTTTATGGCATACCGCATCGTTAGGCAATTTTTAGATAGGATTACAAAAAGGCAGCTCATCATCGGTGGGATTGTGTTGGGTATATTGGTATTGGGCGGAATCGTTGCTTTCACAATCGCCTACCATAAGCGGGAAGCGCTTCTAGCGACCACGCTTGCCAAAATGCGAACCCAACTTGCCGATGATTACCAAATCGATCTCGCCATTGGGAAAGCCTATTTTTCCGGATTGACCACGGTGACGTTCGAACAAGTATCCATTACGCCGCACGATCGGAAGCAGTTGGCGGGGGTAGCCGAAGCTTCGGTGAGTGTGAGACTCTTCCCGCTCATTACCGGAGATGTAAAATTCGGGCGGCTGCGTGTGCAGAAGGCTCGTATCCAACTCATCAAGAAAGACAGCATCAGTAACTATGATTTCTTGTTCAGAGAGCCCGATACCCTGCAGCGAGACCAACCTAAGGAGCAAGTGGAAACAACGACCCTCAACATGGCCCAAGCGGCAAACCGCATGCTCAACAGCATACTCTATAAGATTCCAAAGAATATGGAGCTGCGCGATTTTTTACTAACCTATCGCGACGACAGTCTCCGGCAGCGCATCAGCGTGCCCAAGGCAGATATCGATAACGGTAAGCTCACTTCGGCGGTGTACCTGAATGATAATAAAGCGGTTTGGCAGGTGTCCGGTCGATTAAACCCGAGCGAGCGTCAGTTATATATAAAAGTACACGCAAATGGGCAAAAAATAGCGTTGCCATTGCTTGAGCAGAAATTCGGATTAAATCTTAGCTTCGATACGGTCGAAACCCGGCTCCGTGAAGTCTATTGGACAAATAACGAATTCTTGCACATCAAGGGAGAGTGGGCAATTAAAAATCTCAACATCAATCACTGGCGCATTGCTCAGAAAGATGTAACGGTGCCCGATGCACATATCGATGCCGAGGTGATCGTAGGCAGCAACCATGTGGAGCTTTCAAAGGAATCAACCATCACGGTGAAAAAGCTGGAAGTACATCCCTATATCCGTTATACCACAGCACCTGAGAAAACCTATGCATTTGCGCTGGAAACCCCCGAGATGAAAGCGCAGGATTTATTTGACGCATTTCCCAAAGGGCTGTTCGAGTCGTTGGAAGGAATACGCGTATCCGGCGATATCCAGTATAAATTAGCAGCATTTCTCGATACAACTCATCCGGATAGCGTGCAGTTTAGCTCCGACATGCAGCAGAAAGGCTTTAACGTCAATTCCTGGGGGCATGCAAACATACCGAAACTCAACGGCACCTTTGTATATACCCCGTATGAAAACGAAAAGCCGGTGCGCGACATTATCGTGGGGCCTGAAAATCCTAATTTTATTTCCCTCAACCAGATATCGCCTTACCTGCGGAATGCGATCCTCACCACGGAAGATCCTTCGTTTTTCAGCCACAATGGATTCGTGGAAGAAGCGATACGAACATCCATTGCTACCAATTACAAGGAAAAAGCATTTAAGCGAGGCGGAAGCACAATTTCCATGCAACTGGTGAAGAATGTATTTCTCAGTCGAAATAAAACGCTCGTCCGGAAACTGGAAGAAATATTGATTGTGTGGCTGATGGAGAGCACGCGGACCGTTAGTAAAGAACGGATGTACGAAGTATACCTGAATGTCATTGAGTGGGGACGCAATGTTTATGGCGTCACAGAAGCAGCGCGCTATTATTTCGGTAAACATCCTTCACAACTGACGCTGGGAGAAAGCATTTACCTGGCGAGTATTGTACCTCGGCCGAAGACGGGTTTATACGCTTTTAATTACGAAGGCCGACTCAAGCCCTACATCGGACGTTATTTCAGTTATATCGGAAATATCATGGCAAGACGGGGTCTGGCACCAGCTGATTCTACTGGCAGCTATGGTTTTTATGCGGTAAGCCTTAGGGAGGCCTTGCGGCCGGATAAACCGGCTGTTGTAGACACCCTCCAATTGGAAGTACCTCCAACAGATTTTGACGCAGAACTGGAGGAGGTCAGAGGCTTGTTAGACCGTATATTTCGAAACGATCTGGAAGAGGAGGAAGCACCATGAAAATAACCATCAATCAACGGTCTTTTGAACGTGCAATTGACTACAACCAGATCAAGAAGCGAATTAGGCTTATTGGTATCCAACTTAATGTAACCTATGAAAACCAGCATCCGGTTTTCCTCGGAGTGCTGAACGGTTGTTTTATGTTTATGGCCGATTTGATGAAACAAATCCATATTGCCAACGAGATATCGTTCGTAAAGCTAGCCTCCTACGATGGGATTGATAGACGCGAAGAAGTAGACGAACTGATCGGCCTTGACGTTAATTTAAAAGACCGTGAAGTCATCATCGTGGAAGACATTGTGGATACCGGCAATTCGTTGAAGCACACGCTGGATTTAGTTAACGCGCAAAAGCCTGCATCGGTGGCGGTTTGTACGTTGCTGCTCAAACCCGCTGCCATGTTATATCCTTTTGATAATATTGCTTATGTAGGATTCGAAATTCCCAATGACTTTGTTGTGGGGTACGGGTTAGATTATCAAGGGTTGGGACGGACACTCCCAGATATTTATAAAGAAGTTGCCACGGGGGCTAAAGGATAATGTCCGTTGCAGGCTCCCAAAAAACATCGGCAAAATCTACGATCCGATCATCAACAATGGTCAATCCTTCATTTTCGAGCAGTTGTTGCATTAACGTGGGACTGCCAAAAGCCATTTTGCCGCTCAATACCCCGATGCGATTGACTACACGGTGGGCAGGGATGGGTGGATAGGCTGTATGAGCGGCTCGCATGGCCCATCCCACCATACGCGAAGATCCCCCCGCTCCGAGTGCACGGGCAATTGCCCCGTAGGATGTGACCCGCCCCTCGGGAATTTGTCTTACGATTTGGTATACTTGTTCAAAGAAATTAGGTGCTTCCATCCAGCTGTTACGATATCGTTTTCGTAAAAAATCAACTCAAAATTATGAGGTTACATTCAAAAATGGCTATTATTGGATGCAAAATCAATTATCGGCAATAACAGCAAAGCTAACTATTTTATTCTAATTCGGCTTAGAAGTGGCATTCGTTGATGCTCCTAACCATCGAAAGCAAACAATAAATCAATAATTATCCTATAATGAAACTAGTAAAAAGTAAAAGACCGAATCATAATACCCCGTTGGCATATTTGATGACGGCTATTGTGCTTACATCATGTACTCCGGCGGCTAACGACGGATGGGAACCGCTGTTTGACGGTGAAACCCTTACTGGATGGCAATCTGTCGGAGGCGAAGCGCCGTATGCTATAGAAGACGGAGCGATTGTGGGAACAATGACGGCAGAAACACCTAACTCTTTCCTGATTACGGAAAAGGAGTATGGTGATTTTATTTTGGAATTAGATGTGAAGTTGGAGGGCGAAACAACCAATTCAGGCATCCAAACGCGCAGCCACTTAGATAAAGAAGCAAACAATGGCAGAGGCCGGGTGTACGGTCGGCAGGTAGAAATAGATCCGGCACCGAGGGCGTGGACGGGAGGTATTTATGACGAGGCGCGCCGGGGATGGTTATATCCGCTTGATTTAAATGAAGGAGCAAAAAGTGCTTATAAAAAAGACACATTCAATCACATTCGCATCGAGGCCATCGGCAATGAAATGAAAACGTGGGTGAACAATGTCCCCGTGGCCTATGTAATTGATACAATAGATGCAACCGGCTTTATCGGATTGCAGGTGCACGGTATCAAAGACGAAACGCTGGCAGGCAAAAAAGTGTATTTCAAAAATATTCGGATTCAGACGGAAAACCTGAAGCCACAGGATTTCCCATCAGGTATATATGCAGTGAACCTAACCCCTAATGATCTTTCGGCCTATGAAAAGCAGAACGGCTACGAGCTGTTGTTTGATGGTAAGAGTCCTGCCGGATGGATAGGAGCTTACAACGATTCGTTTCCGGAGAAAGGTTGGGAAATAAAAGACGGGACGATTACGGTACTTCCCTCAGACGGAAGTGAGTCTACGAATGGAGGAGATATTGTAACGGTTGATGAGTATGGAGCGTTCGATCTTTCGTTTGAATTTAAACTGACCGAGGGAGGAAATAGTGGTGTAAAGTACTTTGTCACCTTGAGCGAGAACAATACGGGATCGGCCATTGGGCTTGAATATCAAGTGCTGGATGACGAACGGCATCCCGACGCAAAGATGGGCAGGGATGGCAACCGTACGTTGGCGTCGCTTTACGATTTGATTACGGCAAAAAAGACGCCTCGCGCGCTTCGTAAAATCGGCGAATGGAATAAGGGGCGCGTAGTGGTGCAGCCGGATAATACTGTAATTCACTATCTGAACGGAGAAAAGATGCTGGAGTATAAACGCGGTTCAGAGGCGTACAAAAAGCTTGTGAGTGAAAGCAAATACCAAAAGTGGGACAATTTCGGTCAGGCCGAAACTGGGCATATCCTCTTACAGGACCACGGCGACAGGGTTAGTTTCAGAAATATAAAGATTAAACGGCTGTAGGAACTTCGATTTTTGTCTAACTTTGCTGCCATATTGTAATTCCATGTGGCAATGAGGTGTTTTATAGTGGCGCTCGCTACGTTGTGTTGGCTTGTTCCGTCGAGTGTTGCGCTTGCTGATATTACGCAGTTGCAACAACCCGGATATTGGTCTGTACAAGATTCAATAAGGCAGGCACAGCTGGCCCAGAAAAAGCGTTTGGCAGATTCAATAAGGCGTGTACAAGACTCCCTGACCATGCAGTTTATTGGCCTGCCGGATCCGGAACGCCCCAACCAATTGGCCGACAGCTTACGCAAATTGGTGGTTGTACAGAAGGGGGATTTCCTCAGGTGGCTGCATTTTGCGCAATCGTTGGAGCAGCCAATGGACGACGAAAAAGGTGGTCGTGAGCAGTGGGTGATGGCTACCATCGGACTGTTGCTGCTATTGCTAGGTCTCGTGCGGGTTTCTTTTCCAAATGAAGTGCTTTCTATTATCCAAGCTTTTTATAATGATAGGATGTTGTTGCAAATCAATAAAGAAGATACACTGTATAGCTCTTGGCCGTTTATTTTTCTATATGTTTTATTCGGTTTTGCGATGGGGTTGTTCATTTATGTTTGCAACCTTTATTACGGAAAAGGAAGTTATCAAAGCGGCGTAGACACTTTTTTGGGCATATCGATTTTCGTCATGCTGCTATTTGTTCTTAAAATTATTGTCACGCGGTTTTTGGGTGTTGTTTTTGATGTCCGGCGAATCGTACGTGAGTACGTATCCATATTATATTTAAGTTATTTTAATGCGGCTTTGGTCTTCTTGCCCGTTGTGCTGATCTTAAGTTTAGTTCCCGAAACCCAGATGGTTTGGATTATTCCGGCTGCGTTAACACTGGTGTTGGGATTGTTCGTTTTCCGTTTTGTAAAGACGGCGACCAACGTGCTCACGAACCATCAGTTTTCAAAATTTTATTTATTTATGTATCTTTGCTGCCTCGAAATCGCTCCAGTACTAATTTTGGTAAAAGTATTGGGTAATTAACGTAAAGAACATGCAAGTGTCAGAAGCAGATAGAGCAAAGAAAGTAAAAAGCATTTTGGTAACGTTGCCTAAGCCAGAAAACGAGAAATCCCCCTACTTCGCTTTGGCACAAAAGTACAATTTGAAGCTTGATTTCAGGGCTTTCATCCACGTAGAGGGAGTGCCCGCGCGCGAAGTACGCAAAGAGCAGCGCATTAACCTTGCCGATTTTACAGCGGTAATCTTCACGAGCCGGAATGCGGCCGACCATTTCTTCCGGATTTGCGAAGAGATGCGGTATGAAGTGCCTGCGGATATGAAGTATTTCTGTCTTTCAGAAACGATTGCGCTTTACCTGCAAAAGTACATCCAATATCGTAAACGTAAGATATTCTTTGGCAAACAAACGGCTAAAGATTTGGCGGATGTATTAAAAAAACATGCAAAAGAGCGATTTTTGTATCCCTGCTCGGATGTCGCCAACGAAGAAACCTATAATTGGCTTCAGGAGAATGGTTACAATGTGACTCCCGCGGTACTTTTTCGCACGGTAGTGAGTGATCTTTCCGACTTAAAAGACGTTTTTTATGACGTCATTGTCTTCTTTAGTCCATCCAGCGTTCAATCTCTATTTGAAAATTTTTCAGATTTCAAGCAAAATAACACAAGATTGGCGGCATTTGGATCGAGCACCCACCAAGCGATTTTGGACCGTGGCCTGATTTTGGATATTGCGGCCCCTACCCCGGAAGCGCCCAGTATGACCATGGCTGTTGAGCAATACATAAAAACAGTTAACAAATAGCTAATTTTAAATATCTTTCCTTTTTACTAAAGAAATACCATTTCTTTTAATAAATTTATCGCCGCTATTCCAGATGGGATAGAAAGGATGTACCTACTTGAGAAACACGATTTTGAATACGTGGGAAAAGGTTGGCTTTGTAAAACTTGACGAAGGCGAGAGCTGTATATGCGTTTTTGGTCTGAATTTTGCTTTTGTAACGGGTTGTTAATCACGCGTTTTATGGCTGTTGACGGTATAGCATGTTCCTTGTCCATATGTATGTCTAAATGAATAGAAAATATTTACCTACACTATACATTGTTATATTGGCTGTGTTAGCAGGAAGCTGCAGCAGATCCGGAGGTGGAGAGTTGATTGGTGTGAAACGCGAACGTCTCAAAACGAACCGTGTTCCCCATGGGATGGTATTGATTCCAGGGGGTACCTTCATCATGGGACAGTCTGATCAAGATATCACATTTGCGCAGGTTGCCCAAAACCGTCAGGTAACGATTTCATCTTTTTATATGGATGAAACCGAGATATCCAATAGCGAGTACCGGCAGTTTGTTAACTGGGTTCGCGACTCGATATTAGTTTACAATTACCTACAGGATGAAAGCTATTTTTTGGAAATTGAGGGTTCAAACGAGCGGTATATCGACTGGTCCAAGGTAAGCGGAGGGAAACGATCGTTGTGGAGTTCGCGGGATCAGGAGGTGAGGGAGCGCACGCGCCAGATGTTTTATCAGGGAGAAGACCGTATTTTTGGTAAAGACGAACTGGATGTCCGCTTGTTGCGCTACCATTACGAATGGTATGACCTCCGTGCAGCAACGGCAGCAAAAAGCGATCCGACGAAGACACGGTCTGATTTTATCAGACGGGATACAATTTTGGTCTATCCCGATACGACGGTTTGGCTCAATGATTTCAGCTACGCGCAAAATGAACCCATGGTTGAGGGATATTTTTCGCATCCTTCATTCGATGAATATCCCGTAGTGGGGGTTACCTGGCGGCAGGCACAGGCATTCAATACGTGGCGTACCCGACTTTTTGAGAATCACCAACGCAGCCGGAAATCGGGAAGCCGGGAAATTAGGCAGCCATACATGCTTCCGTCCGAAGCGGAATGGGAATATGCGGCCCGTGGAGGTCGGGTAGGTATGCAGTATCCTTGGGGCGGTCCTTCTGCACGTAATGCGAAGGGCTGTTTGATGGCCAACTTCAAACCGGGAAGAGGAAACTATATCGATGACGGGGCAGGGTATACGGCGCCCGTATATTCGTATTTTCCCAATGATTTTGGGCTGTATAATATGGCGGGCAATGTGGCGGAATGGACCTCCTCGACTTTTAATGAATCCGCCTCCTCTTTTGTGCACGACATGAATCCTACCTATCGATACGATACCAAACCAGGAGACCCACAATCCCTGCAACGTAAAGTGATACGAGGAGGATCGTGGAAAGACATCGGATATTTTTTACAAAATTCCGCTCGTGCTTACGAATATCAGGACACAGCCAAGTCTTACCTCGGTTTCCGAAGTGTATCCGCTTATCCAGGGGTAGATCCAATGAACGACTAATTATTTTTATAATCAACACTTAAACATTAATGACTATTCTATCATGGCAGAAAAACGCAAATTTAAATTTGGAATCAATACGCTCATCTCTTGGGGAGCCTCGGTTGTAATTGTTGGCTTGATGTTCAAAATCCTGCATTTTCAGGGTGGAGAATGGATGATCGCCGTAGGGCTCAGCGTGGAGGCCCTCTTGTTCTTTATCCTCGGTTTTCAAGCAGAGAGTAGGGAGCCGGATTGGACACGGGTATATCCTGAATTGGCTGAAGACTTCAAAGGAGATTTGCCCAAAGCATCTACCCAGGGAGCGGTCAATGTGGGCTCGACCGCTGCGCTCGATAAGATGTTGCAAGATGCCCGCATCAGCCCAGATTTGATTGGAACCCTTGGGGAAGGTTTGCGGACATTCAGTGATAAGGTTTCGGCGATATCCAATGTGTCCGATGCTTCATTGGCTACGGGTCAGTTCACCGAAAAGATTAAATCGGCAACCGGACAGTTTGACAAATTGAATGTTGCATTTGAAAAAGCCTCGACTGATCTCGCCGAGATAGGGAACAGCAGCACGGGGGCAAAGACCTATAAACAAGAAGTCGATAAGCTGGCGAATAACCTCCAACAGCTCAATGCGGTTTACGAACTGGAATTGAAAGAATCCAGCACGAAACTGCAAACCATCACCCAGCATTACAGTAATATTGAGCAGGTATTGAAAGAACTTAACGAGTCGACAACCGAAACCAAACAGTTTAAGGAACAGGTGGGCCATCTTAACAGAAACCTGGCTTCGCTCAATGCCATTTATGGGAATATGTTGGCTGCGATGAATCAACCCCGCGTATGACGTATGCAAATTAGCAGATTAATTAAGTAATTAACCTAACGTAATTTGTCACAATGGCAGGCGGAAAAGAGACACCTAGGCAGAAAATGATCGGAATCCTGTATTTAGTGTTGCTGGGATTGGTAGCACTCAATGTCAGTGATTCGGTACTTGATGCCTTCAAGAATTTAGCAACTAGCTTAAATACTTCAACACAGAATACCCAAACGAGCATAGACAATATGTTTAGCGCGTTTCGGGAAACTAAACTCAAGGACGAGCCCGACCGGGCAAAACCCATATTGGCGAGAGCGGAAGAGGCGAGTCGCTTGGCACATGACCTTGCGGCGCATGTAGATTCATTACAAGCCCTGCTGACGGATGCAGGCGGCGGAGAAAACGAATCGACGGGAGATCTAAGGAATAGAAGCAGTACTGACATCAGTTTCCGGCTGATGGTACGGGAAAAGCGTGCCGAACGATTACGTCAGCTCATTAATGAAACCCGCGAGAAATTAGTCGCTATATCCGACAACGAGGTTGGTTTTGCACTTGAAGCACAGGACCCCCCGCCCCGTGCGGGCATCAAAAAAAGTTGGGAAGAGGCCAATTTCGGGGACGGGATCCCACTGACGGCTGCAATTACGTCACTGGAAAAAATAAAAGCGGATGTAAAGAATGCAGAATCGGCGGTAGTAAAACATATTTTCGGCGAAATGGACATGGCTGTGGTGAACCTCGATCGGTTTGCGGCGGTAGCGGTAGCTCCTTCTTCGTATATCATACAAGGGCAGCCTTATACAGCCAAGGTTTTTTTGACAGCCTATGATTCCAAGTCAAATCCCGAAATTTCGGTAGGGGGCAATGCCTTACCTGTAGCGGATGGACAAGCCACTTATTCAGTGAATACCGGCAGTGAAGGCGTTTTTAATTGGACAGGCACCATCCGTGTGAAACAAACGGATGGAACGGTCAAAGAGTATGTAACCGAGCCACAATCTTACCAAGTGGCACGGCCCTCGGCTGTGGTTTCGCCAGACGCCATGAATGTACTGTATATTGGCGTAGATAATCCCATATCGGTGTCGGCCCCGGGTATTCCAAAAGAGAGCCTGGCAGTGAGCGGTGAAGGGGTTTCTGTTTCTGGTTCAGGTGGGAAGTATGTAGCCCGGGTTACGCAACCCGGTACAGCCAGCATCCGCGTTTCGGCGCGAATTGGTGAACAAACACAGTCGCTTGGAGCTACTAACTTTCGTGTGAAACGGATTCCGACACCGCAGGCACGTGTTGCGGGAAAATCGGGCGGAACGGTCGCTGCGGCGCAAATCAAGGGACAAAATCGGATTTTCGCGGCGCTGGAAGACTTTGAATTTGATGCAAAATTCAACATTTCCCGTTTTTCGATGTTGATACAGAAACCAAGGGTAGATCCAATGGGACCTTATCAGGGAACCAATGGAGCGTTTTCAGGGCCAATGCAGAACGCATTGGGTTCGGTTTCTCCGGGATCTTTTGTGTTTTTCTACAATATTATCGCAGTGGGCCCAGACGGTGTGCAGCAGGAGCTGGATCCGATTTCGTTTAGGGTTAATTAATTTTTCGATGAAGGAGGTCACAATGAAGGTACTTGTTTTTTCCGTTTTTGTATTCGTTGGACTTACCGCATATGCGCAGCAAGGCAACCTTTCAAACAGTACTACACCGATCGCGGCTGAAGAGCCCCCGGTAGATGGCTACTATGTCAAATCAGACATATTGGATCGCGAAGTGGTACCCTATTCTGTTATACGTCCTACCGATGTGGCGTACGTAAAACGCATCTGGCGCGAGTTTGACATCCGTGAGAAAATGAATACGTTGTATGCCTCTCCCAAATCACGGCTAATCGATGTCATTATGGATGCCGTGCTGGCAGGTGAGCTCACAGCGTACGATCCTACCCCTACCGAAGACGATCCCACGGGTGATAGCTTTAAGACCCGTTTGGCACCGGATCAGGTACTCGGTCGGTTTGGTGCGGATAGCACGCTCGTTGAAGAGTACGATGAAGATGGCAATGTGATTGCATCTCATTTTGAAGCTGCTGCGTTTAATCCCGACGATGTCGTGCGCTTCCGGATCAAGGAAGACTGGATATTCGATAAACAACGGTCGGTGTTCGAACCACGTATCATCGGTATTGCACCCTTGGTGACCCCAAAGGTAGATGAGATCACTGGCGGGACGGCCGTGGCCGGCGATTTAGGGAGTGACGAAGCTCTTACTGACATTCCGGGCCTGGATACCGGTGCAGATGCCGGTTCGATATCGGCAGATGCCTATCCGGCCTTTTGGATTTACTTCCCCGAAGCTAGGCATATTTTCGTGAACAAAGAGGTGACCTCAAGGCATAACGATGCGACCGGGCTAAGTTATGACGATGTGTTTATCAAGCGCCTGTTCGCGAGCTATATTGTAAAGCAATCCAATCCGGAAGACGTAAGGATAAGGGATTATATCGACAACGGTGTGGAGCGGCTTAATGAGGCAGCACGCATTAAGAAAAGCTTGGTAGATTTTGAGCAAGACTTGTGGTCTTATTAAGCACCGAAAAATGATTTTCATCACTTAACAAAATTTTTTATTTTTTGGCACGTAAATAGTTAGGTTCCTTTTATAATGCAAATGTAAAATTGGGGGACAGCGTATTGGGACATATGAAGTTTTACTAAGTTTGCAGGATGCTTTAACAATTAGTTTTTTAAACGGATATTAAGTCGTGCAACTCAAAAAAGTAGAAAAAATTTCCGGGATAAGCTCGGCTGACTTCATTAAAGACTACCTGAATAAGGGAGTCCCCGTGATTATGGACGATTTCGTAAGCAAGGATAGTCCTGCTTGGCAAAAATGGAGCTATGACTATTTCAAGGAAATAGCCGGAGATGCAGTGATTTCACTACATGGGCGGGAAGATGCGTCGAATGATCGAGCGGCAAGCGCCCCTGTTGCCAAAATGAAATTCAGTGAGTATTTAGACTTGATTGAACGCGGGCCTACTGATCTGCGTATTTTCCTGTTTAACCTGATGAAACTAAAGCCGGAACTGAACCATGATCTGATTTATAACGATGTGACCGGCGGAAAAGTGCTGCAATGGTTACCTTATCTCTTTTTTGGCGGGGAAGGGTCTAGCACGCGTAATCATTTTGATATTGATATGTCGCACGTGTTTATCACGCAGTACAAGGGAATTAAGAAAATATGGCTTTTTCCACTGGAGCAATCCGATTTAATGTACAAATTGCCGTATAATTTCCATAGCATTGCCAATATTAAAAACCCCGATTATGGGAAATTCCCCGCGCTGAAATACCTGAATGGGTATGAAGCAGAAATACATCCCGGAGAAACCCTATTTATGCCATCCGGGTGGTGGCACTATATCCAGTACGTGACCGAAGGCTATTCAATCAGTGTACGAGCTTTGCCGTCAAAAGTTTATGACAAGTGGCGGGGGTTCAGAAACTTGGTCATTACCCGTAATTTTGACAATACCATGCGGAAAATTTTTAAAGACCGTTGGTTCAATTACAAAATAAGTGCCGCCAATAAACGTGCGGAGAGAGCCTTGAAACGGGTGAAATAATCTTTTTGGTCAGGAAAACACAGTGCCGCTCCGAATTGTTGTTTTCGGGGCGGCTTTTTTTTAATTTCGTACCATCATGTACTTTTTTAGGAAAAAAGATCCAAACAGGCCCGATAACTTTAACCTCCGCGTGATGCATATCATTAATGCAACGGCAATTATTATCTTTCTCTTGGCGATTCTGTATAAAATTGTCGAACGTTTTTTTTAAATAAGTTTAGTTGATTCATTTATATACGATCATGTCTACAAAGAAGGAAATCATCAACACAAAGAGCGCACCGGCACCCATTGGTCCCTACAATCAAGCCGTTAAAGCCGGGAATACGCTGTATATATCCGGACAGATTGCCCTGTCGCCTGAAAGTGGGGCATTGGTTCAGGGAACAGTGGGGGAAGAAGCCCGTCAGGTGCTCAACAACCTGGGAGCTATATTGGCAGCCGCGGAGTATTCCTTTGCCGATGTTGTGAAAGCCACGATCTTCCTGCGTGATATGAATGACTTTGGTGCTGTCAATGCGGTGTACGGTGAGTACTTCACCGAGCTGGCCCCTGCTCGGGAAACGGTAGCGGTAGCAGGGCTGCCCAAAAATGTCAATGTTGAAATTTCCGTAATCGCTTGGAAGGCGTAAATACACGCAGACCGGTGAACATCAGCTCCCGTTGTGGCACAACACAGCATCATAACCCCTATTGAGTACCTGAAAGGTGTGGGACCTGCCCGCGCCGAAGTACTTAAGAGTGAGCTGGGCGTCCACACCTTTAACGATTTATTGAAACACTACCCCTTCCGTTACATCGACCGGACACAATTTCACAAAATACGGCAACTACATCCTGATATGCCGGCGGCACAGGTCATCGGACGGTTGGTACATTTGGAAGAGCGGGGGGAGCGGAGAAGCAGGCGCTTGGTGGGACTTTTCAAGGACGAGACAGGAGCGATGGAGCTGGTGTGGTTCCAAAGCATCGGCTGGCTGCGGAAATCCTTGCAAGTGGGTACTGCATATGTTATTTATGGCAAACCCAATGTTTTTAATCAGGAGCTTTCGATGACACATCCCGAGATGGAAGTGTATCAGCGTGGAGCGAAAGAAGTGGGCAATATGCATCTGCAACCGGTTTATAGCGCTACCGAAAAGCTTAAGAAATTTGCGTTGGATAGCCGGGGCATTCAACGGTTGCAGGTAGCGCTGCTGGAAACCCTGGCCGCTCAATTGGTGGAAGAGCTACCGGAATATGTGATTGAAGCACATGGGTTGATGCCACTACCCCAAGCCGTAGTTGCTATCCATTTTCCACGCAATCAGCAGGAACTCGGGCAAGCCACCCGCCGACTGAAATTTGACGAACTGTTTTTTATCCAATTGAAGTTGTTGAAAAACAAACTGCTGAATACGGAACGGTTCAGGGGACATCGATTTGAAGTGGTGGGCGACAGGTTTAAGACGTTTTACAATGATCACCTGCCTTTTTCGTTGACCCACGCGCAGAAACGTGTCATCAAGGAGATACGAAAAGATACCGCATCGGGTGCACAACTCAATCGCCTTGTGCAGGGTGATGTAGGGAGTGGAAAGACTGTTGTTGCGTTGATGAGCATGCTGCTGGCGGTCGATAATGGCTTTCAGGCTTGCCTGATGGCACCGACCGAGATATTGGCCCAGCAGCATTACCACAGTATAAAAAAGCTGCTAGGCAATGGGCTCGCATCGGTACAACTGCTCACGGGTTCTACTCCTAAAAAAGACCGACGGATCATACATGGACAATTGGAAGAAGGGACACTTGACATTCTCGTAGGAACACATGCGTTGATTGAAGATGCGGTACGTTTCAAAAATCTGGGTTTTGTAGTCATCGACGAGCAGCATCGCTTCGGCGTAGAACAACGTGCCAAGCTGTGGCGCAAGAATCAGATCCCTCCGCACATGCTGGTAATGACCGCCACGCCCATACCCCGTACGCTGGCCATGACACTGTATGGAGATCTCGATATCTCGGTCATAGACGAGCTGCCCGCCGGCCGAAAGCCCATCAAGACCTTGCATCTCTATGAAAGCAGCCGCCTGCGTATGTTTGGCTTTATGAAGGAAGAGATTGCCAAGGGCAGGCAGGTATATATCGTATATCCGCTTATCAAGGAAAGTGAAAAGATAGACTTGCTATATTTAGAAGCAGGTTTGGAAACGTTGCGAAAAGAATTCCCGTTGCCACGTTTTCATGCTAGTATTGTACATGGGAAAATGCCGGTGAAAGATAAGGAATTTGAAATGCAACGTTTTGTAAAGGGGGAGACACAAATCATGGTGGCAACAACCGTTATAGAAGTAGGGGTGGATGTGCCGAATGCATCGGTGATGGTCATTGAGAATGCAGAGCGCTTTGGATTATCCCAGTTGCATCAGTTACGCGGACGTGTAGGCCGTGGAGCCGAACAGTCCTATTGTATTTTGATGTCGGGAAGTAAACTTAGCAAAGAAAGTAAATTGCGGCTTGAAACGATGGTCCGCACCAACGATGGATTCGAAATTGCCGAAGTGGATCTGCAATTGCGGGGTCCGGGCGATTTGGCCGGGACACAACAAAGCGGCGCACTTAATCTCAAATTGGCGGATCTTACCACTGACCAAGCCTTGCTAACCGAAGTACGCAACCGGGTTATCCAGATTTTTAAGGAGGATCCAAAACTGGACAACCCCCGAAATACACGGTTACGCGAATACCTTGCCCGCAAAGAACCCGGTATTGGTTGGGACAAAATATCTTGATGGCTGCATTATTCAGGGGCCGTTTCCAAGTCCCGAACCAATTTCGCCTTGCCGTCTTCACAAACAATATGACTTGGGGGAGTCAAAAAAAGACAATCTGACACCACGTTCCATTTTATATTATAGGCGCGCTGCCGTTCCGTATAGATTTCCACTTTATTGAGGAAATTTGCCGTATCCATCTTCGCATAATAGGCAACGTAGCTCGCCGGACCTCCGCAAGGCTTTTCACCGACAGCGGTAAAACGCCATTCGGCGGCATCATGGCAGGGATAGGCAGATGCGAGCGAATCGATTTCATCATGCAGCCGATCCAACAACAGGCTTTCTGCCTCCGGACTTCCCATCATCGACTGTTTCTCACAAGCCACGGCGGCAACCAGTACCATACAAATGCCTATTAGAAACCTTAATCTCCTCATTGTGCCCCAAATTGGTGATAGGGAACGACGAATATAAAAAAAAGAAACAACATCGGATCTAAGTTAAAACTAAAAAAATGCGCTTAAGAGGAAGTACTATAAATAGAAAAGCATATCTTTAAAGAAAATCCATTTAAGCCCGTTTAAATTGGTACTTATGAACAGCCTTGTTCAACAGAAAATCCAAAACTTATTACCTGGGTACTTTGCCATGGTAATGGCCACGGGTATTTTATCAATAGCCGCTTTTTTGGACGGACTTATCGCAGTAGCCCATGTGCTTTTTTACCTGAATAGCTGCTTCTTTGTGGTGTTAACTTTTTTATTCAGCTATCGGTTAATACGTTATCGCGCCGAAATGTGGAATGATTTTACGAGCTACCAACGGGGCCCCGGCTTTTTTACCATCATTGCTGCACTCTGTATTTTCGGCAATCAACTGATTGTGCTCTATCAGGCTTTTACACTTGCTAAAATCTTGTTGATCATTGCTTTATTGGCATGGTTGCTAATCGGTTACGGTTTCTTTTTTAATATTACAGTAAAAGAAGATAAATTGCCTTTGAAAGAGGGTATTAACGGAACCTGGTTGGTCTTTATTGTCGCGATACAAGCGCTGTCCGTACTCATTTCCTTTATTGCTCATCAACTGGGAGACCGTGCTTCGTTTATCTTGTTTGTAGCCTTATGCTTTTTCCTGTTAGGCTGTCTCTTCTACCTTTATTTCATGTCGCTCATCATCTATCGCATATCGTTCTTCACATTGAATGCCGATGAGTTTGGAGCTCCCTATTGGATTAATATGGGCGCTACAGCCATCTCTACACTGGCGGGCTCTATGCTTATTTTGCATGCGAAAGCGTATCCCTTTATTGATCAATTGTTACCCTTTCTCAACGGTTTTACATTATTTTACTGGGCAGCAGGAACATGGTGGATTCCCTTGTTAATCTTATTGGGATTTTGGCGGCATGTAATAAAAAAAGTACCCGTGCCCACTACAGCAAGAGGGTATGATCCGAGCTATTGGGCCATGGTTTTTCCGCTGGGTATGTATACCGTTTGTACATTCCGTTTATGTGAAGCGTTAAATATTACCTTTATACGGTTCATTCCAAAAATATTTATTTACGTAGCATTATTTGCATGGGTGGCTCTCGTAGTGGGGTTCCTTCGTTACTTGTTTTCACTTTTTCGTAAGAAAAACCGGATAGCTGTGAATGATTAACAAACAATGAAAGACTTTTTTTGTCATCTTATTGTTGTTCTTTTTAAAACAATATAACCAATAAATATGTATAGGCTTTTTCAAACCTTAAATCGCCGTGCGTTCCTCAAAGCGTTCACCCTGACGGTGTTGGTTGTGGTTTTAGTTTGGTTAGGATCGCGTAAGCTCCAAAATTTCGATCCTGCATTAATTGCCTATTTAACGGGGACTGTCTTTGCGGTATTCGGTACAAGCTATCGTTATTCAGTATGGATTCAGCGGCCGCCTACCCGGCTTTATTGGCAACGCAGCATGCGTTTTCTTTTTAGCAGGCATTTCTTTCCCTATCTTTGGCATTCTATCAAATTATTTTTTCGCAATATTTTATTTCAGCGCTTTATTGCCTTCCGGAGTCGGCGCAGGTGGTTTGGCCACTTTTTATTAGCAACGGGCTGCCTCTTGGCTTTTGCGGTTACCATACCACTTACTTTTGGTTGGATTAATTTCGAACTCCGTCCGGGCGATGATCAAACCTATCATGCGATGTTGTTTGGTTTTCAAGCGGGAACTTTTCGGCTGGGTTCCCCATTGGCGTTTATTATTTTTCATTGCTTGGTATGGTGTTCCATATTGGTAACGGTCGGTGCCGTTATCATGATGAATCGCCGGTTTACCAATGGCGGCCTCATCGCAACCCAGACCTTTGAAGATGATCTCCTGCCGCTGGTCTTACTGATCGCCATATCCGTTACCGGGGTGGGTATCTCGTATGACTATACCTTTCTGGAAGGTAAAACATATCAATTTATGGCGGTTACCCATGCCATTACCGTCATTCTCTTTTTGTTATGGCTACCTTTTGGTAAGTTTTTTCACATTTACCAGCGGTTTGCGCAACTCGGAGCGAACCTCTATAAAGTAGAAGGTGCCCGGAGAGGAATGGCTATTTGTCCACATACGAAGAAAGCATTTGCATCGCAGACACATATTAACGATTTAAAACAAGTAACCAAAGAATTGGGCTTTGATTTTGATAAGCCAGATGGTTCCAGTCATCTCGATTTAAGTCCAGAAGGAAAACGATCGGCGTTGGCCGCTGCCCATTTTCGGGTGCGCAAGGAGTCTGGTAAATTCTTTGGTTAAGCATATCATTGTATGGCAAAACTTCCTACATCGGTTGATCGGCTTATTGCAGCATTCGGTCCACATAAAGCGTATCCCCCGCAATCAGGCTTTTATGGGGCGCATGAGCCTGATGAATTGGTTAAAACGCATTGTTGCTATTGCGGCATGCAATGTGGTATTCAGTTAAAGGTAAAAGAAAACAAGGTAGTTGGTTTCGAACCTTGGATGGATTTTCCATATAACGAAGGCCGACTTTGTCCAAAAGGAGTAGAGCGGTATCTGCAAAACAATCATCCAGATCGGCTCATGGCTCCGATACAACGTGTAGAGGGAGAGGGGTTTGAACACATCTCCTGGGAGCAGGCGATGGGAAAAACAGTCAGCGAGATCAGGCGTATTCAGCAAACCTACGGGAAGGATGCATTCGCTATGCTGAGTGGGGTATCGCTCACCAACGAAAAAAGCTACATGATGGGTAAATTTGCACGTGTAGCTTTAAAAACCGCAAATTTAGACTACAATGGCCGACTGTGTATGGTGAGCGCCGGCGCGGGTAATAAGAAGGCTTTTGGTCTAGACCGGAGTTCAAACAGCTGGGCAGATCTGGCGCATGCGGAAGTGATCATTGTTGCCGGAGCTAATATCAGCGAAACGTTCCCCACGCTGACACATTACATATGGCGAGCCCGCGATCAGGGTGCTAAACTGATTGTTGTAGATCCACGTGTTATTCCACTGGCTCGTACCGCCGATCTGCATCTGGATGTGAAACCCGGGGGTGATTCGGCGCTGTTCGGTGCGATGCTCAAAATACTGGTAGATAACGATTGGTTGGACCACGAATTTATTGCCGATCACACCGTCGGATTTCAGGAAACGATAGAGGCCGTAAAAGATTACGACCTGGATTGGGCGGAAGTACATACGGGCGTTGCCAAGGAAAAGATATGGGAAGCTGCGAGTTTGTGGGGAAAGGCCAAGACCAGTTTCTTGCTTCATGCAAGGGGAATCGAGCATCATTCGAAAGGGGTAGATAATGTACTGAGCTGTATTAATCTGGTATTGGCAACCGGCCGTATTGGCAAACCTTACTGCGGTTATGGAACCATAACCGGGCAGGGAAACGGACAGGGAGGAAGAGAACACGGGCATAAGTGTGACCAACTGCCGGGCAACAGAGATATTACGAATCCAGCTCATCGGCAATACATCGCTGATGTATGGCGGATAAATGAAAGCGAAATGCCCGGGAAAGGCTTAACGGCATATGAACAAATAGATGCCATCCATCGCGGTGAAATCAAAGGGCTTATTTCCATTTGTTTCAATCCATTGGTGTCTTTACCTAATAATGGATATGTGCGCGAGGCATTTGAAAAACTGGAGTTTTACGTATGTATCGACAGTTTTTTGAGTGAAACGGCGCGTTATGCAGATATCGTTATGGCCGGTTCCTTGCATGAGGAAGAAGAGGGTACCGTTACCACAGCAGAAGGGCGTGTCGTAAAAATCAATGCAGCCGTTACACCACCCGGAAATGCCCGAAGGGATGGCGATATCATTATGGAGTTGGCAGCACGACTGGGTGAAGCCGATAAGTTCAGTTTTGCATCAAGCGAGGCGATTTTTAACGAACTTCGGCTGGCATCAAAAGGCGGCACGGCCGATTACTTTGGCATTACCTATGAAAAGGTTGAAAGCCAGATGGGTATTTTCTGGCCCTGCCCATCACTGGAGCATCCCGGTACGCCCCGGCTCTGGGAAGATCGGAAATTTAGTACACCCGATGGAAAAGCGCATTTTAATCCGGTACGTTTTAAACTTCCGACAGAAGTAACAGACGAAGACTTTCCGGTAGTTTTGACAACAGGGAGGGTGGTTTCGCAATACTTGAGCGGTACCTCTACCCGGCGGATTGGCAAGTTGGTGGATCAGTATCCCGAACCACTCTTGGAAATACATCCCAAACTGGCATCCCGTTACGGTATCAAAACGCGCGATCTGGTGCGGGTAAAAACGCGTAGGGGGGAAGCCGAGTTTCCAGCGCAGGTGGTGGAAACCATCCGCGAAGACACTGTTTTTATCCCCTACCATTGGGGAGGGAAGCACGCAGCAAATCAACTGACGATTGGAAACCTGGATCCCATTTCAAAGATTCCGGAATTTAAAGTTTGTGCCTGCCAGTTGATTCCTACCGGAGAAGTAGCTTCAGCGGCCCTTACGGAAACCGCTTACCAAAGTGATCTATAAACTAAATGTAAAGAACAACAAACATAAAAAGACCCATTATGCCAGAAACGAATTATAACATGGATATGGCCTTCTTTGTAGATATGCAACGTTGTATCGGTTGTCATGCCTGCGAGATGGCGTGTGCCGAATGCGAAACAAACGGCCAGGAAAGCATGATCCACGTCAACTATGTAGACAGGGCGGTGAGCGTGCAAACTACGGTGCAGGTATGCATGCATTGTGAAAATCCCGCTTGCGCGAATGTCTGTCCGGCCGATGCCATCCATCAGGATGACTTCGGCGTAGTTCATTCGGCCAATACGCCCCGTTGTATTGGGTGCTCCAATTGTGTGTTGGCTTGTCCTTTTGGTGTGCCAAAGAAGATGGAAGAAGCGGAGCTGATGATGAAATGCAATATGTGCTATGATCGAACCAGTGCCGGTAAAAAACCGATGTGTGCTACGGTGTGCCCCAGTCAGGCTTTGTATTACGGGACGCATGAAGAAATTGCCCGTATGCGACCCAACAGTACACCGGTTAATTCTTTTAAGTTTGGCAACCAAGAAGTGAAGACAAAGGTGTACGTGATGATGCCTAAAGGTGCTAAACAATTGATTGTAGACTGAAAAGCAGCGTTATGGCAATGAAAAAGGCGGTGCCAGATCCACAAGATATGCCGAACTGGAAAAGTGATTTTCCTATCCAGCAAAAGAAAGCAACGCATGTAAGTCGCCGTGAGTTCGCTAAATTTTTGGCGTTATTTTCGGGTACACTTGCATTGGCCAATGGGGTTATTGTCATTCGGTCGCTCTTATTCCCGGCTAAACCCCTGGAGGGCGAACATTACGTTTGCCAGGAAACAGACGTAGCTGTGGGGCAGATGTTCCAGTTTAAAATCGAAGGTGCTGAAACGGTCCCATATATATTGGTTCACCTTGAAGAAAGCGAATGGCGTGCTTTTGAGCAAAAATGTACACACCTCACCTGTGCCGTACGCTATCGCGAAGATTTAAAGAAAATCGAATGCCCCTGTCATCATGGCTTCTTCAGTGCCGACACCGGTGAGGTGCTGCAAGGGCCGCCTCCAAGACCACTCCCGCAATTACAGGTAGTGATTAAAGATGGAAAGGTATACGTAAAAGAAAAAAACGCATAGCACATAAAAAATGAGTGATTTCCGAAGTTCGCAAAATGAAGCGCATCCCAATAAAACAAATTCCCTGATGTTGGGGATTATTTTATTGCTGGTCTTGTTTGTTAGCATACAGATCTGGTTCCTATTTGGCGCCTTGAATAATGCCCTGCAAGACAATATGTATTTTGCCATCACTACGTTTGTTGGCTCCTGTTTGTTGGCGCTTGCTTCGTTTTTTGTTTTGCGCTACCTGCCTGATCCACTCAAAGCCGAGCGGAAAAAGAAAAAGGGATAAGCCCAATACACATTCGTCTACCCAAAACCGTCGTTCGTCTAATTGACTTCTCTTTGGTCGATTACTACGGGCGGTTCGTCTATTATCCCACCGATAGCGTGCAACGTTTTTCCAATCCTGTCGTCTTATCAGCAGAAAGTCAGAAAAACAAAAAGACAAAAAACAAAAGCATATTTATTATGAAATCACTCGTATTAAGTGTCCTGATCTGCGCAGCGGCAGTAGGAAACAGTACCGCCACCACACATACTGCTTCGTATGTTGAAAAAGGAGGCCGCCATGAATTGGCTAATGACCAAAAAAGTACCGAAGCGTTTAAGCAGGCAATTGCATTTCACCAGCGGAATGTAGATGTATTGTGGGAACAATATAGACTGGCCGAAGCCCGTATCCGTGAGAGCCACGGTAACCATGCGGAGTTGGAGCGTGACCGGGTATTTTTCGTAGGGGTTTATCAGCAGGACATCAAGAAAGGAGTCCGTGTCGAAGAAAGTAAGAAAGTCATTGCGCAAATAGAAGCTAATTATGCTAAAAAGCACGCTCAGCGCGACATTTATGAGAAGGAACAGCTGACCCGCTTGCAATCCCAGCTCAAAAGGGAACTTTTAAGGGAGCAGAAGGGTTTCGAAAAATCGAAAAAAAGATACGCTAAACTGGTGAATGAAGAAACGAAGCCGCTTTTACAGGAAGCGGAGCGGTGCTTTGCCGCGGCGATTGAACGGGTGAACCGTTTTTCTGATGTAGGCACAACCATTGCGGCAAAATAATCTCCAAGGAGTCTCTATATAGTTCGGCAGCCACTTATCCAGTGGCTGTCTTTTTTGGGAAAATATGGGTAAGTTTGTCCAAAACAATTACGAATGCTGGGACTAAAATTGCTGACCGATCCGCGTTGGGCCAATATAGCCGAATCCAACCTGGAAGAAATCTTGACAGACCATGCCTGGTGTGAGCAAAAGGCAGCTACCAATGCCATTTCGCTGATTACCCAGAACTCGGAACATCAAGACTTGGTACATGAATTGACAGCAATCGCCATCGAAGAGATGCAGCATTTCCAACTGGTGATCGACATCATTAAGCAGCGTGGATACACATTGGGGCGTGAACGTAAAGATGATTACGTAAATCAACTGATGAAATTTATGAAAAAAGATGGAAGCCGCAATACGGCTTTTGTAGACCGGCTGCTTTTTGCTGCGATGATAGAGGCCCGCAGCTGCGAGCGTTTTCGTGTGCTGTCGCAAAACATCAACGATCCGGAACTGGCCAAATTTTACTACGATCTAATGGTGTCGGAAGCTAGTCATTACACCACATTTTTGAATTTTGCCAAGCGATATACGACGGATATGGATGTGGATAAGCGCTGGAAGGAATGGTTGGAATTTGAAGGCAACCTCATCAAGTCGTATGGCACAACCGAACATATCCATGGATAAACCCGGGTGTAACCTGTAATATTTAGGTTGAAATTTCCGTTAATTAAACAAAAAGTTTGCTGTTGCAAGTCAATTGCAATACTTTAGCGCGCTATGACGATTATTGGGAAGCCGTTGTTCAAAAACCTTATCTTTATTACCTTACTCACTGCGCTCATTGGTGCGTCGTGTACGTCCACCGAAAAGAAAAAAGCCAAGGCTGAACGTAAACAACACGAAAAGGACAGTTTAATGCTGGTGTATGATGCGGGCCACGCTGACCGGCGCCTGGACGCATTTATGCAACGGTTGCATAGCCGATCGGGCTTTAACGGGAATGTACTCATTGCGAAGAAGGGTAAAATTCTTTATCAGAATACCTTTGGATGGGCTAATTACCTGATGAAGGATAGCCTGAAAATCACTTCGCAGTTTGAGTTGGCTTCGGTATCTAAACCGTTTACGGCAACCGGGATACTTAAACTCTGGGAGGAAGGCAAAATCAAACTCGATCAGACAGTCGATGAGTTCTTTCCGGACTTCCCCTATCCCGGTGTAACTATCAAGTTGTTGCTTACTCACCGATCGGGGTTGATGAACTACCTGTATTTTACGGATAAAACAGAGATATGGCCGGATAAACGGAAAGGCATGTCCAATAGGGAGGTAATGCATCTATTGGCCACCCATAAGCCGGATAAATATGCCAACCCGGATGTACGGTTTTTTTACAATAATACCAATTACATGGTCTTAGCTGCCATCATCGAAAAGGTAACCGGCCAGGATTTTGCGGTTTATATGCAGGACCAGGTGTTTTCTCCCGCGGGTATGAAAAACACCGCGGTTTATTCGACAGCGGTCTATGAGAAAATCCCGTCGAGCGTGGCAGTGGGACACGACAAAGTTTGGCGACGTTCGGTCGTACAGAATTTTCAGGATGGTCCTGTAGGCGATAAGGGGATCTATAGCACGGTGCAAGACCTGTTTTTGTTTGATCGTGCCCTGCGGGATGGGCGGCTACTGAAACCAGAAACGCTCGACTCTGCCTATGCTGGATACAGCACGCCAAAGAAGGAACTGTTTAACTATGGCTATGGATGGCGCACGTTTGATCCGGGGGACCATAAGGTGGTATACCATACCGGCTGGTGGCATGGCTTCCGTAATCTGTATATCCGCGACCTGAAAGAAGACATTACCATCGTGTTATTGACTAATCTTGCGAATGGTAGCTTACTCCATTTGGATGAACTGTATAAAATTCTGGGTATGCCGGTTATCCGCCAGGGCGCTTATTCGACCGAGGGGGAGTTTTTGGCCAATTGAATACACAATGTTTCGTACCTTTGTGAATCATGGAACAAAAGAAAACCCTCGTTTTGGGCGCAACGAATAATCCGGCACGTTATGCCTATTTGGCTGCGAATCGCTTGGTGGCGGCAGGGCATGAAATTGTAAACATTGGTATAAAAAATGGGGAAGTAGCTGGGGTACCCATACGGCGTGCTGCCGACGTACTGTCAGACATCCACACCATCACGCTTTATATTGGTCCACAGCGGCAGCCGCAATACTATGATTATATTAGCCAAACGAAACCCCAGCGCATCATCTTTAACCCGGGCACCGAAAATCCCGAATTGAAAGCCTTGGCCGAACAGCAAGGTATTGAAGTGGTGGAAGCCTGTACGTTGGTACTGTTAAGTACAGGGCAGTATTAATGAGTGTCGTTTGCATTTTTGGTAAAAATACCGTTGTTTTGGATTTACGGCTTTTACGTCATGACACCAAGGAAACCGAAGTCTGAAAACAGCATCGTAGACATCGCCAGGGCATTGGGCATATCGCCAGCTACCGTTTCGCGGGCACTCAATAATAATCTGCGTATCAGCGAGGCTACGCGCGTGCGAGTAAAGGAGATGGCCAAGGAAATGGGATATCGCCATAACAGCATGGCTTCTTCACTCCGTAACCGGCGTTCGAATACTATCGGATTGATTGTTCCGCGGATATCGATGTATTTCCACGCTTTTTTCATTACCTCATTGCAGCGTCAGCTACAGGCGGCAGGATATAACCTGATGATCTGCCAATCCAATGATTCCGTAAAACTGGAAAAGGAACTGGCCAATTCGTTGTATTCGGCACGTGTCGATGCACTCGTTGTGTCGCTCACCCTCTATACGGAAGATATTTCGCACTTCGAGGGATTCGTGAAACAGGGAATTCCCTTGGTGTTTTATGACCGTGTGCCTGCTGAAGGGACACCTTCATATGTCATAAAGGGCGATGATTACCGCGGAGGGCTGCTGGCAGGCAATCACTTGGTTGGTGCTGGTTGCCAGCGAATTGCTTACGTAAGTGGACCCCTATCGTGCAGCATTTATCATGAACGTACCCGCGGTTTCATGGATGCGCTGGCCAAACAGGATGTCGCCCTACGTAAAGAATGGGTTTATCACCATGAATTGACGATGGAAAACGCATGGAATAGTCTTCGCAAATTGTTTGATGGCCACGATGTGCCCGATGGCTTATTCGCTGCAAACGACACCACTGCAATTGCGGCTGTGGAGTTTGCGCGGGAACGTGCGATCCGGATTCCTGAAGACCTGCGGATCATCGGTTACTCCAACGATCCAAGAACGTCCATTATCACACCGTCCATTACATCCATTGAGCAATATCCGCATGAGATGGCCGATAAAGTAGCCGAAACGTTGATCGATGCCTTGCAGCAACCCGTATCAGGATCATCTGTCTCAATTGGCGATCCCGTGGTTTGTCCGGTAGATTTGGTCAGACGGATGACTACCTGACTTCAGCTCAAGGATATGGATGATTCGCGGATTACCAATTCGGGCTTCAATATTTCGTAACGAAAGCGCTCCCCCAGCCCCTTACCGGCAAAATGATCCAGCAGGATTTTAGCAGAAAGCATTCCCAATTCATAAACGGGCTGCCAAACGGTAGAGAGCGGCGGAAAATAGTATTGTGCATAGGATTCATCGTCAAAACCTACTACGGAAATATCTTCCGGTATTCGGTATCCGTTTTCACGGATGACACGCATGGCACCGATGGCGACGGCATCATTGACCGCAAAAAGGGCATCCAGTTTTTTGTTGCGTGCAATAAGTTGTACGAACGCATCCACGCCATAGTCCGAAGAAAAGCCATCGCTATAAACGATTAGTTCGGACCGGATCGGTATGTTGTTGTCGTAATGCGCATTCAGGTAGCCGTCGAGGCGTTGCTTAAAAGTAGGGAAGGCAATGGGACCTGCAATGTGAGCAATATTATGCCGGCCGGTTTTAATGAGGTATTCCACGGCTTGATAGGCCCCGTCATAACTATCTACCAGTACCTTATCGGCTTTATAATGCGGGCAATCACGATCGAAGATGACGAGCGGAATTCCAGCGCTTTTCAGTCGATCAAAATGATCAAATGTTTTTGTGCGGAAAGTCGGAGAAATCAGCACCCCATCCACACGAAGCAGGGCCATATCCTGCAATAATTTTTTTTCCTCTTCAAAGGACTCGTTAGATTGGCAGATCAATAACTTATACCCTGCAGAAGAAACCATATCCTGTACACCGCTGATGACCGTAGCAAAGAAGTAGCTGGTAATCTCGGGCACCACTATGCCGATAATGCCGGTTCTTTTATTAAGTAAGCTTAATGCGAGCAAGTTAGGTTGATAACTGTACTTTTCGGCCAGTGCCAATACATTTTTTTTGGTCTCCGCACTGATTGAAGGATGGTTGTGAAGTGCTCGGGAGACCGTAGAGGGGGATACACCCAGTTGTTTCGCGATGTCAATGATAGTCGTCTGACGGTTTTTCTGCATTTGGGGTTATTAATTGGTAGTCGTATCGTTACGATGTCCCTAAGTTCGTTAAGATACGTCAGATAACCAAACGCAAGTTACCCCTTTACGCAAACCTTTGCGCTTGTATCACGAGGGAACCCCTTGATTTATTGCATGAAAAGCGATTAGTTTGCTATACAATTATAAGTTTGAAGAAATAGCAATTTCGTAGTAGGCTAATCGTAACATGGAGTTAATCCAAAGTTTTAATGCCGTATGTATACTTGTCGCGGAAAGTAGTCCGCTTAATTAAAATCGTTAATATGAGGAAAGTTTATCTTTTAAAGCTATCGGTGCTATTGATATTCGCTGCGCTGTACAGCAGCGTATATGCACAAGGTACAGTAACGGGCAGGGTTACGGACCAAAGCTCGGGCGAGCCGTTGGCAGGTGCCACGGTGACTGAAAAGCAATCGAATAGGTCGACCATGACCGACGAACAGGGTGCGTACACCATCCAGGTGTCGGCAAACGCCGTACTGATATTTTCTTATGTAGGGTTTCCCTCCATCGAAGAATATGTGGCCGGACGGGCGACCGTCGACGTGCAGTTGGGGGGAGAAGCCAGCGTGCTGGATGAAGTCGTAGCGATTGGATACGCGGTAAACCGGAAACAAGACTTGTCTGTGGCGGTGTCGTCCGTCAACGTGGGCGAACGGTTCAAAGGGCGTCCAGCCACATTGGGTAACATTTTGCAAGGCGAGATGCCCGGTGTGCGCGTACAACAAAGCGGCGACCCACGCGCTACCGGTGATATCAGCATACGTGGGCGCGGTAACCGCTCTGGCGATGGGGTACTGTATGTCGTTGATGGGGTACCCAATGCACCTTACAACCCGGCCGATATTGAATCGGTCACTGTACTGAAAGATGCGGCTTCTTCTGCCATATACGGTGCTTATGCCGGTTCGGGAGGCGTAATTGTCATCACTACCAAGAAAGCTCGGGCAGGCGAAGTGCGCGTGGATGTCAATGCGTGGAACGGTGTGCAGCAGGCTTGGCGGACGCCCGAAGTACTTTCTGCAGAAGATTTCAACCGATTGTGGAAAGACGCATCGACCGCAGCGGGAAGAAACCTCCCGCCTGTTTATGACCCCGCGCAATTTTCCTATGGCAATGTAACCCGTACGGATTGGGTCGACGAGATTTTTCGGTCGGGCCGCATGCAACATTATGACGTGACCCTCAGTGGGGGAACCGAATCGCTGAATGCCCTGGCATCACTTGCTTATGACGACGTAGAAGGTACGTTGTTAAACACATGGAATAAAAACCTGACGGCACGGCTGAACCTCGGTTTCAAAATCAATAAATGGGTAAGCTTGAATCAGAGTTTACTTTATGGATACAGCAATGGGCAAAGTGAAATCGGATCAGGCCATACCGGTGCGGTATTCAGCGCCATGGCGTATCCACGCTTCAATGAAATGTATGAATACGATGACTTGGGCAACCGACTCCCGAGCGGGACGGTTCCGCGGTGGGCCCTGGCTGAAGGATTCAGTGTGGAAGCCGATCTGCTGAACCCGGTTACCCAATTGCTGAACACGCGGCAGCACAATCCCACTAACCGGGTCTTTTCGTTATCCTCATTGCGCATAAAACCCATAGATGGATTGGAATTTAAGTCGGATTTTTCATACAACACTTCCAGTTTCCGTGGGGAAACCTTCACAGGAAGATTCACCGCACCGGGAAGGACCATCGACGAAAATTACCACAACATCGGTTCGTCGTTGGACAAGAACTGGAACTGGGAAAACATTCTCTCGTATTCGAAAACGTTTAATGGCAAGCATTATGTGTCTGCTTTAGCGGCCTTTACGATGAATTATTCCACGGGGCGGAGCCACAACGTATACACCCGGGGCTACCAGTTCGAATATCCACACTATGTGGTGTTTGAGAACGCATCTGACTGGAGTTCTGACCGGCCGGGCGAATCCATTTGGGAGGAATCCATCATCTCGCATTTGGCCCGGTTCTCTTATTCATACGACGATCGTTATTTTATCACCGGAAGTGTAAGGCGGGACGCTTCTTCCAAGCTGAACCCCGATGATAATTCCGATATATTCCCCGCAGCTTCCTTGGCATGGAAGGTCACTTCTGAACCCTTTATGCCGCAGAGCGACGCATTGAGTTTCCTTAAACTCCGTGTTAGCTGGGGGCAAGTGGGTAATGTCCGATCGGTCCGTAGGTTCATTTATGCACCGCCTTATCGGTTAGGAGATTATGGTTTGTTCCTCGGAGAAAACTCCGATAGACGCGTGTTTGGCCTCTATCAGAATACCATCCCGAATCCGGACTTGAAATGGGAACGCGCTGAACAGGCAAATTTTGGGATCGACGTCGGCTTTTTCAATGATAAACTCAATTTGACCGCTGATTATTTCAATAAGAAGACCAACGACCTGATTGAGCCGTTGCCGGTACCGTCCGTAGCGGGTGTTGCATCCCCTCCGGAAATTAATATCGGACAGGTTGAGAATAAGGGGTTTGAATTTTCATTGACTTACAATCAGCGGTTTGGTGATCTAGGGCTGGATTTCCGAGGAAATCTAGGAACCGTAACGAATAAGGTGCTTAATTTGGGTAAGCGAACGATTGTGCCCCATTCCGAGGGTGTAAACTCCATGCAGCCGTTGCAATCGGTCGTGGGGCAGCCTTGGTACTCGTATTACCTGATCGAAGCCGATGGAATTTTCAAGACCCAGGAGGAGATAAACAACTACACCCATACTAATACCGAAACGGGCGAAACGTCATTAATCCAGCCCGCAGCGAAACCGGGAGATATCCGTTTCGTGGATTTCAATAATGATGGCATCATCAACGATGGCGACCGGCAATACATGGGTGCCTATGATTATCCTGATTTTTCGTATGGGTTTACACTGGGAGCCACGTGGAAAGGGTTCGGTCTGAGCCTATTCTGGCAGGGGGTTTCCGGCGTAAATGTATTCAATGGTGTACGGGCCATGTCTTCCTCCGGATTGAAAGGTTGGAATATGACCACAGACATCCTGCAATCATTTGAATACAACCCTAATTCCGGAATACCGAGGTTGTCTTTCGTCGATGATCCGAATGGCAACTATTCAAAAGTATCCTCCTATTTCTTAGAAAAAGCAGATTACCTGCGGTTGAAGAATGTGAACCTATCGTATACGCTACCCCGTAGTCTGGTCGACCGAATCGGTGGAGTGGGCAAGACCGATATACGGGTGTACGCCAATGCCGAAAACGTGTTGACGATCACCGATTATTCGGCGTTTGATCCCGAAGTAGGCAACTTAGGGATCGATGGCGGTCGGTTTCCGGTATCGCGGATGTTTAGTTTAGGGATTAACGTTTCGTTTTAAGAAGCAAATAAGCCGTTTTGAAGATGAAGAAGATCTTAATGATAACGACGATCACGCTGGTTGTGTTTACGTCTTGTAGCAAATTTCTGGAATTCGAGCCGTATGGTCAACCTTCAGATTTAAGTGGTATGTCCGATGAGCAAGCCATGCAAACGGTGTATGCCTTATATGAATGGCAGTACAGAGAAGGAACCACGGGCAGGGGGTTTTTCTGGTATGAGAATGCCAGCGATGATATGGTGACGGGCCGCACGCAGGCAGAAGCGGCCAACATCAAAAACTTTATCGATAATGGGTCGACGTCGCGGGATGTGCGTGACAATTGGCCGCAGATGTACCAAACCATCAATTACGCCAACCGGATACTTGCTGATATTCCGAAGGCAACCGCTATTTCCGACGAAGTACGCAATACCGTATTGGGCAATGCCTACTTCTGGCGTGCGTTTGCCTACCTCTGGCTTGCCCCTTGGTACGGCGACAACGGTCCCAATGGGGGAATTCCCATCGTGACAGAAAGTACGCCGACGGAGGAAATCGATGTGCCGCGTCCGGCGTCGGTACTCGAGAATTACCGAATGATTATCGACGATTTGGAAAAGGCGTCCGGATACCTGCCTTTTTTCGAGGATATTCCCAAAAGCGACTGGGGACTGACTCACAAAACTGCGGCATGGGGTTTCGCGGCAAGGGCAGCGCTATATGCAGCACAGTACGATGCGTCGTTTTACGATATTGCGATCGCCTATGCCGACAAGGTGATCAATTCGCAGAAACACCGGCTGCTGGACCAGTACGCCGATGTGTTTGAAATTGAAAACAATTGGAGTCCTGAGTATATACTCAGCGTAACGAGCAATGAGATCGATGGTTCGAAATGGCCAGGTATTTCCTTCCAAAACGCTGGTTTTGGCTACTACAACACCTGGGGATATTTTCAGCCAACACTGGAATTATACAACGCATTTGAAGAAGGGGATGAACGCCGGGCCGCTACCATTGTGGCACCCGGTGATCATGTTTCATTCATTGGCAATGATATTATTTGGCAAGTGAACCCTTCCTCCACTTCGAGCCCGACCGGAATGACCTTAAGGAAGTACCTGGCACCGTTCCGGGATGCTGACGCCATCGGCAAAACCGTGAATCCGGATGGGAACAACATGACCACGGACCTCAACATCTCATTGATGCGGTATGCAGAGATCCTGCTCATTAAGGCCGAAGCATTGATCTGGAAAAATGGCGAGGGAGATCCCGTGGCGAAAGGGCTGCTGGATGACGTCCGGGAGCGGGCCGGATTGGAACGCAATAGCCAAGCGACACAAGCACAACTGAAGAATGAACGGCGTGTGGAGTTTGCCTTTGAATGGGGTACGTGGCGTCACCTTGACCTGGTTCGCTGGGGTGATGCGCAGGCGACGTATGCACAGCCACTGCACGGGTTTAAGGTAAATCTTGCAGGAGGAGCTATCTCCTCCTTGGAAGAAATAGAAGTGTGGCCTGCACGTCAGTTCGACCCCACGGTACACCATGTATTTGCCATTCCGGTGCGCGAAGTTGCCAGTAGTGAAAACCTGAAGCAAAATAAAGGGTATTAACCGATGACTACCAGGTGCTTTCTCGGATGCGTGGGATTGCTGTTCGCTTGTTGCGCGCCACTGCTTCTGGCTGCCCAACACGGACGTGTCTTGATACACGCGCACAACGATTACGAACAACGGATGCCGTTTTACCAAGCCTATGGCCAACAGGCATATACAATTGAAGCAGATGTGTTTGCCACGGCGGATGGTCGCTTATTGGTAGGGCATGATCTGGAGGATTTGCAACCTCACCGTACGTTAGAATCCTTATACATCAAGCCTATTGTAGCTATGTTTGCTTCCAATGGCGGACGGGCCTGGACAGCTTCGGACAGCCGGTTTGTGCTGCTCATCGATTTGAAAACGCCAGCGGCGAGCACCCTGCGTCCTATCGTAGACCTCATTGCCAGGCATCCAGAGGTGTTCGATGCGGCGGTTAATCCTTATGCAGTGACGGTCGTTATTTCCGGTGATATGCCGCCTCCGGCATCGTTTGATGATTTTCCCCGTTTTATCCAGTTTGATGGGCGGCTCAATACGGGGTATACCTCCCATCAATTGGAGCGGGTGGCGTTCATCAGTGCACCATTCTCCAGCTATGCCAGCTGGAACGGAAAAGGGGCCTTGGTCGGCAAGGAGAAAAAGCAGGTGGCCGACGCCATCGAGAAAGCCCATGGATTGGGTAAGAAAATCCGGTTTTGGGGCACTCCCGACGGACCTACCGCCTGGGGTACACTGCATACGATGGGAGTTGATATTATCAATACCGATCAGATCGAACGTTGTACCGAGTTTTTTTCAGGTTTCGACATTCGCCAAACGCATGGTCAATCGGATCGACGTTTTGGAGATTTCCGGCTTATTGCCCACCGTGGGGGCGTCGTGGACGAGAACACAGCTGAAAACAGTTTACAAGCTTTGGAAAAAGCCATCCGCCGTGGATACTGTCGGGTAGAAATTGATGTGCGTATGAGTAAGGACAGCGTCTTTGTGGCGCACCACGATCGTACTTTTCTTCGATACTACGGGATCGATACGCCTGTAACCGAAATGACATGGCCGGCTATGCGCAGACTCAAGGGCGATCGAGATAATCGAGTACACCGCTTAGAAGAAATTTTATCGAAAGCCAGTGGGCGTATAGGTGTAATGATAGACCTCAAAATACCGGGCAATGACACCGTCTTGAACGGCAGGCTCCTGCAAATGCTGGCTACGTATGACTTGCTGGCCGATGCCATGATGATAGGTACCGATGAATCGACCGACTTCTATCGTGGCAGGATTTCGCTGAGCTGTACACGGCAGCAATTGGAAGCCAATCGGAAACGGAGTGACTTTAACGCATCTTATTATTACTTGTTTTCAAACGATATCAGTGCGGACGATGTCCGATGGGCCGACCGTCACGGCATTGCGGTAGTAGGTGCTGTCAATGCATGGGCACAGCAAGGCGATGTGTTGGGTAAAGGCGCGACATCCATTAAGAATCTCTCGGACGCGGGAGTACGTACCTTTCAGATTGATAGCATGTTTGATGTATTTTTTCCTGATGAAGTAAAATAACACCGCTAGCAATTATCGCGCAAACCTTTGCGTTGAGATAACTGCTCAATTGCTTGATTTATTGGGGGCAAACCAATTAGCTTTGTTAGTACAATTATAGATGATAAAAAGATATTGGCCGGTTCAGTCAGTTAAAACAAACGTAACTCAGGTTTAATCACCAGTTTTTGTATACGCGGTATCATTGTATAGGCATCTAGGTTATATCATTTCTTGCGATAGATAACGGTATACGCCAAATAAGTTTCAAGTTCATTAGTAAAGAGGAGGGCAAAAGATTGTGATCTCTTGATAAAAAGCGAACAGGTACGGCATAGTGACGTACCCGTTCAGGGTGTGGGAAAGCAGTATAGACTGGACATCTGAGGCTGTAATCCCTCTATGAGTAATACAATAGGTATCACCATGCCTTCAAAGATAAGGAAAAGAATGAATCTGACTCTTTTGAAGGCAAAAATTAGTGTACAATGAATCGTTTATTAGTAGGTAAATGGTATGTAAGAATAGCTTTACTTTATCTTATCATCTTTGTAAATGGGGCTTGGCTGCATGCGTTAGCCACTTCTAATACCCTTCAACAAACGGGCCGTATTGTGGGCCGCGTGACGGATGTGCAGGGAGCACCGCTTTCGGGAGCGAGCGTGCGTATCGCGGGCGAGCAACGAAGCGTGGCCACGGATGACGAAGGCCGATTTTCCCTTACGGTGACGCCGGGCGAGCACATCGTTGAGGTTTCTTACATCTCATACGGCACGCAGCAACAAACCGTAGCCGTTCGCGAGGGTGCAAGCGTGGACGTTAATTTTGTGTTGACCGAAGAAGCCGGCGCGTTGAGTGAAGTCGTGGTTGTGGGTTATGGAACGCAACGGAAGGTTAACCTCACCGGCGCCGTGGATCAGGTGACCTCAGAAGTGTTCGAGAACCGGCCTATTCCCAATATTTCCCAAGGGCTGGTGGGTGCAGTACCCAATTTGAATATCAAAATGTACGATGGAAAGCCGACCCAATCGCCCGCCTTTAACGTACGGGGAACGACATCCATTGGCCAGGGAGGCAGCGCATTGATTCTGATCGATGGTGTGGAAGGCGATCCAAGGATGCTGAACCCCAATGATATTGAGAGTATCTCCATACTGAAAGATGCTTCATCGGCTTCTATTTATGGTGCGCGTGCGGCATTCGGCGTTGTCCTGATTACCACAAAATCTGCGGCTGCGGGGAAAACATCGATTACGTATTCCACCAACTTATCATCCAAATCGCCGACAACTGTCCCGGATAACATCACAGATTCTTACCCGTGGGCACAGGGGTTCAGTGATGCCTGGTCGCGATGGAACGACAATGGCAATACACCGACAGCTGTCAACAAGACGCTGCCCTTTTCGCCCGCCTACCTGGCTGAAATAAAACGGCGGTGGGAAGACCCTTCATTACCACGGGTTGAAGTGAATCCGTCCACGGGTGAATATCAGTATTATTACAGCACGGACTGGTATCACGAGTTGTATAAAGAACGATTCTTCGCCCAAGACCATAACCTAGCCCTTTCCGGTGGGAACGATAAGGCCGCATTCTACGTAAGCGGTCGCTATAACGGGCAAGATGGGCTTTTCCGCTACAATACGGATACCTACAGTATGTATAACCTGCGTGCAAAGGGAACCATTCAATTAACGCCGTGGTTGCAGTTGGAAAACAATACGGAGTATTCGCGCATGGAATACCACCAACCGTTGAACGTGGGGGAAGGAAGCGGTATCTGGCGCAATATGGCGGATGAAGGACACCCCTTGGCGCCGTTGCTCAACCCCGATGGTACTCTATCTTTTCCTGCGGCTTACACCGTTGGCGACTATTATATCGGTAGAAATGGCACAGATGAAGGACGACGTTTCCTCAAAAACCGGACTGCTGCGAAGGCGGAGTTTTTTGACAAAAGCCTAACCCTTCGTGGCGACTTTACCTTTCAAAGCATGGATATCGGGTCGCAACAAAACCGGGTACAGGTACCTTATAGCCGATATGAAGGCGTAATTGGCTATACCGGTACGAATACCAACGACCTCCAAGAATTCAGAAGGACGACGGACTACCTGGCTACCAACGTATATGCTGACTATGTGAAATCATTCAACGATGCCCACAACCTGAGCTTGTTGGCGGGTTTCAACTACGAGCAATCGTTGGAAAAAAGTTTGACCGCACGACGCAATGGTATTGTATATGCAGATGCCGATGATATCAACCTGGCACTGGGGCAGAGTATTGTAACCAGTGGGGGGAATAAGAAATGGGCCATAGCCGGTGGATTTTTTCGGGTAAACTACAATTTTAAAGAACGTTACCTATTAGAGGTTAACGGTCGGTACGACGGATCATCGAAGTTTCCCACCGATCAGCAGTGGGCGTTTTTCCCCTCGGCGTCCATCGGTTGGCGGATTTCGGAAGAGCCTTTCTGGAACGTAAATTCTGCCGCGTTTTCCAACGTGAAGTTCCGTGCTTCCTATGGTTCGTTGGGTAATGGTAACATCGACCCCTATTCGTTTACCGAAAACTTTGCCATCTCGCAGTCCGGTCGCATCATCAATGGCGTAAGGCCACAGCGCACCGGGCAACCGGGCGTCATACCGGCAGGATTGACTTGGGAGACATCTACCACGGGTAACCTGGGATTGGAATTTTCCAGTTTGAATAATCGCCTTCAATTTGTAGGGGATCTCTATCGGCGCTGGACTAGCAACATGTTTACGGTTGGGCCCACCTTGCCGGCGATCTATGGAACGACCGTACCCAAAGGTAACTACGCCGATCTGGAAACAACCGGATGGGAGGTCTCTGTGACTTGGCGCGATCAATTTGCGATGGCCGAAAAGCCGTTTACGTATGATATCCGGGTGACGATGGCCGATTACCGGGCGATCATCACCAAGTATAACAACAAAGATAGGTTACTAACGGATCATTATGCCGGGAAGCGCGTCGGTGAAATATGGGGCTATCAAGTGGAAGGACTGTTCCAGTCGGAAGAAGAGATCGCCAACTCGCCATCCCAGGCAAATGTACCCAATACGAATACACGCAAAAATTATGTGGGGGATTTGAAGTTTAAAAATCTGGATGGCGATGATATCATCTACCAAGGTGCGAATCAAGTGGGTGATTCAGGCGACAAATCCATTATCGGCAATTCGGAGCCACGCTACACCTATGGATTTAACCTAAATGGCGATTGGAATGGTTTTTTCCTTTCGGCATTCTTCCAAGGTGTGCTGAAACAGGATTATTATCCCTCGCCCGAAGCCCGTTTTTGGGGGCAATACAACCGTCCGTATAACCAATATCCGCGCTGGCAGGAAGACAACATGTTCCGTCCGGAGTTGGGCAATTTCGATGCGTATCTGCCGCGGCTAGTAGGGTATATCGCGCAGGGTACCGGACGTGCGCTGAATGTACCGAATGATCGGTACCTGCAGAATGCGGCCTATATCCGCTTACGGAATCTACAGGTCGGCTATTCGTTGCCCAAGAAGCTGATTTCCAAACTGCACGCCAATGACCTCAGGTTGTACGTTTCTGCGGAGAACCTATGGACGTGGTCGCCGATGTATAAATGGACCAAAGACACGGATGTCACCAATATTTACGGCTCAGACCGGGACCTGAGCGGTGGGTCGAGTGGCGACGGATATAACTATCCGATGCTCAAAACCATTTCAGTGGGGCTAACCGTTAATTTTTAACCAGCGAGGACGACAATCATGAAGAAATTTCAATATATCTTGGCGGTATTGGGTATGCTATCCTTTGCCGCCTGTGATTTGGACGAGATGCCTGTGGATACGGGAACAAATCAAGCTATATTCGGATCGGCAAGTGGGATGGAGCTCTATGCCAATTCATTTTATGACATCCTTCCTAACACGGATGTGGGGGTATTTCAGGGCGACGATAATTCGGATCTCGTCGCTCGTAACGGCGTGGATGACCTGCTGGCTCCCGGTGCGCTGAGCCCGATTACCAGCTCCGGATGGAATACGGGGGACTGGGACGATCTCCGCAATATCAACTATTTCATTGAAAATGCCGAGAAAAGTGCAGTGCCCGAGAAAAACCATTACATCGGCATGGCACGGTTCTTCCGGGCCTTGTTTTACTTCGAAAAAGTGCGGCGCTTCGGTGATGTGCCCTGGATCGACAAAACCATTGAAGTGGGGGATGAGGAAGCGTTGTATGGTGAACGGACAAGCCGTTTTGAGGTGATGGACAACGTATTGGCTGATCTGGATGATGCCATTGCAAACATTACGTTGACAAGCGACCCTTCCTGTACACGGATAACCCAGAACGTGGCGCGAGCCTATAAGACGCGGATATGCCTCTTCGAGGCTTCGTTCAGGAAATACCACACCCAGTATGAAATGCAAGCAACAGCTGACGCGTGGTTCCAGCACGTAGTAGACGCTGCGAATGCGATTACCGGTTTCACACTGCATCAGGCAACCATTCCAGAACGTTCTTACCGCGATTTGTTTATCACCAAAGCGCCTTATGCCGACGAAACCATTCTGGCGGTGGCATTGGATGCCAGTCTGCAGGTGTTCAGCTCGGCAAACCGTCGTTTTATCAGCCCGACTTACGGAAACCGGCCGAGCCTGACCCGTAACTTCGTGAATACCTATCTCAATTTAGATGGGACAGCTTTTACCGATGATCCCGGTTACCAAACGACGCCTTTCGTCGATGAGGTCAAGGATCGCGACCTGCGCTTACAGCAGACGATTCGCTTAGGCGACTACCACCGGACTGAAAATGCGATTCCGGTTGTGGCGCCACCCAATTTTAACCAGACATTCACCGGTTATCAACCTATCAAATGGTGCTACGATGAGCGGTTTCCTTATGATGACGAAAGCCGGAACGATAATGCGCATATTATTATGCGGTGGGGCGAGGTGTTGCTCAACAAAGCAGAAGCATTGGCCGAATTGGGTACGATGACCCCTGCGGATTGGACGGCTACCATCGGCGCTTTACGCCAGCGCGCAGGTATTACGGGGTCCACACTGACCACGATGCCCACCGCCGCTGATCCATATTTGGTGGATTATTACTTGGGTAAGTTTACCAATCCGGTATTGCTGGAAGTCATGCGCGAACGGGCGGTTGAGTTGGTGTTTGAGGGGCTTCGCCCCGATGATTTGAGACGGTGGCATATCGGTGAGCTTTTCGAAGAAGCCCCCATGAACGGTATCTATGTGCCAAAGCTGGGCGAGCAAGACCTGAATGGCGACGGGGTAATGGACGTTTGCTTTTACCAAGGTACACGGCCAGCACCGTCTAATTCCACGGTGGCCTTCGTGGATGTATCGCCTTCTTCGGCAGTAGGAAGGATACAACTGTCTAACGGCACCTCCGGTGAAGTAATCTGGAACCCAGGGGAGCGCGAGTGGCTGGACAAAAAATACCTGTATCCTATTCCCCAAGCGGCATTGGACGTGAATGAAAACTTAGGTCAGAATCCCGATTGGTAATAAAATAAAGCGCTATGAAATCGTACATCCTCATTCTATTTTTATTTTTCTACAGTGCTGCTGCCTTTTCACAAAAGACGGATGTTGCCAGCATCCGGGTGGCCAGTTATAACCTCCGGATGGATACACCACGGGATAGCCTGAATGCATGGCCCCATCGGAAGGAAAACGTAAAAGCCTTAATCCGATACCACGATTTTGATATCATCGGTACGCAGGAAGGATTTATCCACCAGCTGAAGGGAATCCTTGAGCTACCGGAATATGCGTATTTCGGTGCCGGCCGCGACGACGGTAAGCAAGCCGGAGAGCATTCGGCAATTATTTATAAAAAAGACCGTTTCCGCATCGTTGACTCCGGTAATTTCTGGCTGAGTGAGACGCCTGAAAAACCGGGACTCGGTTGGGATGCTACCTGTTGTAACCGCATCTGCTCATGGGCTAAATTCGCCGATAAGAATACGGAAAAAGAATTTTATGTATTCAATGTGCATTTCGATCATCAAGGGGTGATTGCCCGCCAAGAATCGGGAAAACTGATGGTAGCAAAAATCAAAGAAATCGCGAAGGATGCCCCGGTGATCTGTACCGGGGATTTTAATTCAACACCGGAGACCGAACAGATCAAAGGGATGTCAGCCCTGTTGCACGACGCGTATTCGATAACCAAACAGCCACCGTACGGTCCGGTTGGTACCACCAATGCGTTTCGGTTTACCGCCACGATGAAGAACCGCATCGACTACGTGTTTGTAAGTAAACAGTTTGAGGTGTTAAAATATGCGGTGTTGACCGATGCAAAAAACCAACGGTATCCCTCGGACCATTTGCCGGTAGTGGCCGATGTCTGTTTTGTCGAATAGTATACGTGCAACTTTTAAAGATAAACCTGATATGAATAAGCAAATCTTCGTAATTGCGGCTGTGCTATGGTTTTCGTGGGGTGGCTTTTTGTGGGCCAACGAGCAAAGACCCATCAACGGTGTAGTGATCAGCGCCGATGGCACACCGGTAGTGGGGGCAACCGTAAAATCACTCTCCACCAATCGTGCGACGACGACCAACGATCGCGGTGAATTCACATTGGATGCCGGCGAAGGTGAAAAACTAACGGTATCCTACGTAGGCTACATGACGCAGGAGGTTGCCGTGTCCGGTGTATCATTGCGTATCACGCTGGCCGAAGCCAGCAATTCATTGGATGAGATTGTTGTAGTTGGCTACGGCAGCCAAGCGAGATCCGACGTGACGGGCGCATTGACCCAGTTGAAAGGGGAAACCCTCAAGCAAGGGGTGAGTGTGTCGGTCGATAATCTGCTCCAAGGTAAAGTATCGGGGGTGCGTATCGCCCAATCGAGCGGTGAACCCGGAGCGGGCATTGATGTATTCATCCGGGGTGTAGGCTCGATCCGCAGTGGCAGCACCCCGCTTTTTGTGGTGGATGGGGTGCCGCTGAGCAATGAGAGCGTAAGCGCAGGCGGGGCCAACTTCGGACTAGGTAGTTCGGAAGCGAAAAACCCGTTGAATTTCCTTAATACAAGTGACATAGAAACCGTAACCGTATTAAAGGACGCCTCCGCGGCTGCCATTTACGGCGCACGCGGATCGAACGGTGTGATCTTGATTACCACCAAGCGGGGGCGGAGCGGCGAACCGACACTCACGTACGACATGTACATCGGATCGTCTTCGGTAATCCGGAAGCTGGATGTGCTATCTGCTGCTGATTACCGGGCTGCACTGCCCGACCCGGCGTATGACCATGGCGGGAATACAGATTGGCAGGATGTAATCCTTCGGAATGCCTTGACACAAAATCACAATGTTTCCTTCTCAAAGGCTACCGAATCGGGCAACTACATGGCTTCGGTATCGTACATGGACCAAGAAGGAATCGTGCAATCAAGCGACTTTAGGCGGACAACCGCGCGCTTGAATGCCGAAGAATCGTTTTTCGATAACGATCGCCTGAAAGTGAAAATGAACCTAACGGCCAGTGATATCGGGGAAACAGGTGTTCCGAACGGCAATACGGCGGGATCAGATGGCCAGCTCATCATCCATGCCCTGATGGCCAACCCGACACGGAGTGTGCGCGACGAAAGCGGTGAATATACCAACTTCAATATGAATGCGCACTACAACCCCGCTTACCTTTTGCACGTGTTCGACGATAAGACCAACACGTTCCGTGTATTGGGCAACGTGGAAGCTACGTTGCGCATTTTGCCGGGCTTGGATTACCGGTTCAACTACGGCATCGACAAATCGACTTCCGAGCGGAGCTCGACGATGTATCCGAATGTTACCGACCGCACACCGTTGGGGGCCTATGTGCAGAATAACCGGTCGTCATTAACCACCTTGCTGGACCATTACCTGACCTACAACGTAAGCGTCGATAAGCATCAAGTGGAACTCCTCGGCGGATTTTCCTATCAGCAGTTCAAGTTTTCGGGTACATCGTTTGGTATGGAGAACATCGCCAATCAGGGGGAGGGCGTAGCTCCCGAGCATAACCCCGGTTATTCGGGTATTCCCACCAATCCCGGTGGATTTGCTCAGGAGAATGAACTGCAGTCGTTCTTCGGACGTGCGAACTATAATTTTGATGACCGGTATTTAGTGACTGCATCACTCCGTGCCGATGGTTCCACGCGTTTCGGCGAAGACAATAAGTATGGGTATTTCCCCTCCTTTGCGGTGGGTTGGGTGCTCTCGCGTGAGGGGTTCCTGAAGGATATCAGCGGCATCCGCGAATTGAAGTTACGGGCCAGCTGGGGCCAAACCGGCAACCAGGAGGTGCCTAATAAGATTACCCAAGCAAGCTATTCGCTCTCGCCATCGTCGGGTTATTACCTCTATGGGGACCTCGCGTTGATTAACGGTACCGACGTGAACCGGACGGCCAACCCGGGACTCAAATGGGAGGTGGTAGAGCAATTTAACATCGGTTTGGATTTCGACTTTTGGAACAGCAAGCTGTATGGCGCGTTGGAATACTATAATAAGACCACCAAGGACCCGATATTAAACATTCCTTCTGAGCCGCTGAGCCCGACCACGACGGTTTGGAAAAATGTGGATGCTCGCTTGGTCAATAAGGGAATGGAATTGACGCTGGGTTCGCAGCTTATCAACACGCAGGCGTTTAACTGGTCGGTAGACGTGAATGGATCGACATTGTCCAACACGATCGAAGACCTACCGGTTTCGGAACTCTATTCCGGCAGTATTTCGGGTCCGGGCTTGTCTTCGGTTTACGCGAATATCTATAAAAGCGGTTACGAAGCAGGCTCTTTCTTTATGCTGAAACATATCGGATATGATAGCGAGGGGAAAGATATCTTTGAGGATGTAAGCGGTGATGGGGCGATCAATGCAGACGACCGGCAGATTTTCGAAGGCGCGATCCCGAATTTCAACTTCGGCTTAAACAGCCAGATGCGTTACAAACAACTGGATTTTTCGTTTTCCATCATCGGACAGACCGGCGGATACCTGGTGAACAATACGGCTATTAACCTAAACATCAATAGTTTGGCGTCCGATCGGAATGTGTTGGCCAAGTACTACGATGCAGGAGCCAGTACGACCAACGCCGTGCAATTGTCTTCGCTGTATCTGGAGAAATCCGATTTTATACGGCTCAATAACGTCCGTCTGGGCTATACACTGGCACCGAGAAACCTCGGTTGGTTGCAGTCTGTGAATATCTATGTCAGTGCGCAAAATTTGCTCACGCTGACGGGGTACTCCGGATACGACCCGATGGTGAATACGGCCAAGAGCGTGGGCGGAAACCAGTCGTTGGGTGTGGATTATACCACCTATCCCCCGGCAAAGACGTTTATGGTGGGTGCAACGATTAAATTCTAATCCATAAAGACATGACAAGGACATTAGTTAAATCGAAAAAATTGGTTTGCACCTTCCTGACCATCGTCGTGGCGGGTTGTACAAACCTGGAAGAAAAGGTAATCGACGAGGTGTTGGGTTCGGAAAGTGCTAAACCCGAGAATGCATTAGCGGCCGCCTATAACCGGCTCAGCAACGCGACGTTTGTCGATCATGGCAATGTTTTCGCGCTGCAGGAATATTCCACCGACGAGGCGTTGTTGCCGACCCGCGGAAGCGATTGGGGCGACGGCGGCCGGTGGCGCGTTTTCCACGAATTTACATGGAGCCCCGAAGAGGGGGTGATCGGCGGTACATGGAATAACCTAACCCACGGTATTACGCAATCACTTACTGCCATCAGCACCTTAAACGGGCAGGAGTTTGCAGAAAAAGCACTTTTTCTGGCAGAAGCTAAGGGGCTATTGGCGTTTTATACATTCCACACCCTCGACCTTTTTGGACAGGCGCCTTACCGGGATCCGTTGACAGTGGATGCACCGTTTAAGGTATTGCAAGCCGCTACGGCGATCGATGAGTTGATCCAACAGGTAGAGGCGATCGTGCCCGACTTGGCAAATGTGGGTGAGCAGTCTACTCACAGCGGGCGCTTTACCAAGCAGGCGGCGTACGGCCTGTTGGCCGAAATGTACTTGAACCGTGCGGTATTCAAGGCTCGCTATGCCGCGGACTTCAACTTCAACGCGCAGGCTATAGATGGCAACGGAACGGATATGGACAAGGTGATCCAGTATACATCGGAACTCATCGGATCGGGTCGGTTCAATCTCGAAAGCAATTATTTCAGGAATTTTGACATCGACAACGCAGGCCGCCCCGAGATGATTTTCGTGGCATCGCAGGACAATAATACATTGCGCGGCAGCGATAACGATTTTGCATACATGCCCATGGAACGCAATCAAAAACCATCACCCGCTAATCGGGGAACGAATGCCTCCTGCATCACCCCTGAATTTTACTATTCATGGGAGGGTAACTTTGACGACCCACGGTTTCACCGGCACTATCAATATGACGACGGTACCTGGTTTATGAACGACGGTACGGATGTGAGCGTGCCGGCTACGAGTATCGTACCCAATAGCGATGGACTGCCGTGGTTCCATTTCAACCGGGGGATCATGGCCGGGCAGCAGTATGGCCCAACGTTGCTTCCCAGTGGCGTGTTTGAGATGACCAATAACGGGCGCATTAAGGTGAACAAGCTGTATTGCGAAAAGAATACCACACTTGCCATGGACTTTATGCCCGAACTGAATTTTGACAATCCGGCCCAATCGGTGTTTACCCAAGCACAGATCAATCGCGGTGCGCGCGTATTCAAGTGGGAGTTTGACCCCGAAAATGGAAATGGGACGACGGGAGTGGATGTTCCGCTGTACCGCCTGGGTGGTATCTATTGCATGCGCGCTGAAGCCTATTTTCGCAAAGGACTGATCGCTGAAGCATTGGCTGATGTGAACATGCTACGGACCAGCAGGACGCGTGAAGCGCTTTTTGACAATGCGCCCGGCAAGCCCATCGATGCGTTGGACGAAGAGACGCTTTACAACGAAATCGGCTACGAAATGTACTGGGAGATGAATCGACGTAAACAGATGATCCGATTTGGGAAATTCGAGGATGCCTATACAGCTAAACCGGTGTCTGAACCGTTTAGGCGGATTTATCCCATCCCGCAGGCTACGATGGATGCTTCCGACGCGTTCACTCAAAATGAGGGTTATCATTGATGGTGAATAAGCTGGGGCACGCAAACCTTTGCGTGCTGATTGCCTGCGTTTTGCTTGGATGTTTGGGCGAATTATCGTTTTATTGCATGACCGATTAAAACAAATCCGCATGAAAGTAACACCCGACACCTTGTTCAGCGACTGTTATGGTAAGTATGCCATTGCCGCGATCAATGTGTTTACATTGGAACAAGTGTCGGGTGTCTTCCGTGCGGCCAGTCGCAGCGCATCGCCCGTAATTATCCAGACGACACCGGTAGCACGTGACTATGCCCGCCCCGAAATGTTGTTGGGAATGATTGCTGCGGCGGCGAAAGCCTATCCGAACGTAGTTTATGCGTTGCATTTAGACCACGGAAACGAAGCCCATGTCGAAGCGGCCCTGCAAGCAGGCGGATATACATCGGTTATGATCGATGCCTCTCACGAACCGATGGCGGAAAATATGAACCGCACGCGTGCCGTGGTGGCGGCGGCACACCGGGTTGGTATTTTTGTTGAAGCGGAGCTGGGTGTATTGAGCGGCGTGGAGGATGACTTGGCGGTCGATGCAGTATTGGCCCGGTATACCCGGCCGGAAGACGCGGCTTATTTCGTGAAACAAACGCAGTGTGACAGTCTGGCGGTGGCAGTTGGCACCAGTCATGGAGCGTATAAATTTTCGGGCGATCAAGGGATACGGTTTGATATCCTCGCGGCCATCCAGCAGAGCCTGCCGGAATTTCCGCTGGTACTGCATGGGGCATCATCGGTTGACCCGGATGAGCTGATGCGTATCAACCGGGCGGGTGGTCGGCTGGCGCAGGGATCTCGGGGCGTGTCGGACGACGAGATCGCCCGGGCTATCGGGTTGGGGGTTTGCAAGGTCAACGTCGCGACCGACTTGCGTGTCCTTTGGGCGCGCGTGCACCGCGAGTTCTTTGTCCAGCAGCCGGAGCAATTCGATCCCGTAATGCCGGGCAGGATATACATCGACGAACTGGAAAAACTTTGTATGGATAAGTTTGAGAAGTTAGGATCCACCGGAAAAGCAAAAACTTTCCTACAGGGGGCCGCTTACTGAACGAAGACTAACTCATATACTATGAAGCGAGACGAAAAGTGTCCGTTACTGATTAAGGCTCACGAAGCGGCTGGACATTACCAGTACATTACGCCTGAAGACGGTGGGTGGCAATACCTGAACTTTGCCGCGCGGCAACTTCCCCGAGGCGACACTTGGGTGGGGAATACCGGTAATCACGAGTACGCGATTGTTCTGCTGAGCGGCAACTACCGCGTAAATACGGATAAGGGTAGCTGGCAGACCGGCAATGGACGCAGGGATGTTTTCTCGGGTATGGCGCATACGCTGTATCTGCCGCGCCATACCACGTTCCGGTTGACCGCCGAAAGCGACGTATTGGATATTGCATACGGCTGGTGCGAGACCGATCGCGACTTCGATCCTGTGTTTAAGCGCCCCGAGGAGGTGCAGATCGAAATTCGCGGAGGCGATAACGCCACCCGACAAATCAATGACCTGCTCGGCCCGGGCTTTCCCTGCCATCGGCTGGTCGCTGTTGAAGTCTATACGCCTTCGGGCAATTGGAGCTCGTTTCCAGCGCACAAACACGACGAACGTTTGGTTGATGCAGCGGGTACCTTGCTGGAGGCCCGGTTGGAAGAAACGTATTTCTATAAAATTGCCAAACCGCAGGGTTATGCCATGCAACGCGTATATACCAGTGATGGCTCGTTGGATGAGGTTGCGATTGCACGCAACAACGATGTGGTATTGGTACCCCGGGGCTACCATCCGGTGGTAGCCGGGCACGGGTATGATGTCTATTACTTGAATTTCCTTGCCGGGTCCGATCAATCCCTGGCCAATACGCCCGATCCCGACCATGCCTGGATCTTCGGGACATGGACAGGCACGGACGTACGTATTCCGATGGTTACTGCAGCAATGAATGGAAAATGAACAACGCGATGAAAACATATGACGTATTGACCGTAGGAAGATCATCCATCGATCTGTATTCACAGGATATCGGCGCTGAGTTTATCGATATTACTGGATTTGACGCATTTGTGGGAGGCTCACCCCTTAACATTGCAACGGGGTGCAGCCGGCTCGGACTGCAGGCGGCGTTGCTTACCGGTGTGGGTGAAGACAAGGTTGGCGATTTTATCCTGAATTTTCTGCGGCAGGAAGGGGTGGATACCACATTTATTCCACGGATCCCCGGTGCGCGCAGCAGCGCAGTGTTGCTGGGCATCCAGCCGCCGGATACATTTCCGCTGGTGTTTTACCGCAACAATGCGGCGGATTCGCAGATCACCGTAGACCATGTCAACGCCATTAACATGAGCGATATCCGGCTGCTTGAGCTGTCGGGCACTGCACTTAACCTGGAACCCAGCCGGAGTGCGGTCTTCCATGCAGCAGAGCAAGCGAAGCTACAGGGCACAACCACGTTGCTGGACATCGACTTTCGGGCCGACCAATGGTCGGATGTGCGTTCGTTTGGCATTATGGTCCGCGCATTGCTGCCGCGTATTGACATCGCGATCGGAACCGAAGAAGAATTATTGGCTGCCATGTTGGAAGATGCCTCGCAGGTGACCATTGAACACCAGCAAATTTCGGCGCCGACCGTCCGCGGAGACATCGACCAAGCGATCGAGCGGGTACTGGCACTGGGCGTAAACGTGTTAGTGGTCAAGCGTGGATCCAACGGGGTCAGCGTGTACGACGCTGCCGGCAGACGCGAAGATGTACCCGGTTTTCCGGTAGTGCCGCTGAATATCTTAGGAGCGGGCGATGCGTTTGCATCGGGATTCATCTACGGATACCTCAATGGGTGGGACCTGTATAAATCCTGCCGCATGGGTAACGCCAGCGGGGCACAGGTCGTGTTGCAGCCGGGGTGTGCCAATTTTATGCCCACGTTGGATGAATCGTTGGCATTCATCGAACAACACGGGGGCTTTTGACCGATTGATAACCATATTGACTAACGATGAAAACCACCAGACTAACCACCGCCCAAGCGGTCATCCGTTTCCTCGACCGGCAATACGTTGAGCGCGACGGGGTGACTCATAAATTTATTGCCGGATGCTTCGGTATCTTCGGCCATGGCAATGTAGGCGGGATCGGTCAGGCCTTGTTTGAATATCCCGCTTTACGCTATTATCAATCCCGAAATGAACAGGCCATGGTGCACACGGCTGCGGCCTATAGCCGGGCCAGAAACCGTTTATCCACATTAGCTTGTACCTCATCGATCGGTCCTGGCGCGACCAACATGCTGACCGGCGCGGCTGCTGCTACAATTAACCGCGTGCCGGTACTGTTGTTGCCGGGTGACAGTTTTTCCAGTCGTCACGTCGATCCGGTACTTCAACAGCTGGAATACCCACTTGCACCCGATGTAACCGTCAACGACTGTTTTCGTCCGGTTTCACGTTTCTGGGACCGGATCAACCGACCGGAACAGCTGATTGCCTCCCTGCCGCAGGCCCTACGGGTATTGACGTCTCCGGTTGAAACGGGGGCGGTTACACTCTGCCTACCGCAGGACGTACAAGCCGAGGCGTTTGACTATCCCGAGGAACTCTTTCATCGGCGGGTATGGTTCATCCCCAGGGCATTACCTGACGCCATGCTGTTGGACCGGGCGGCAACACAGATCCGTAATGCCAAGCGGCCGCTTATCGTGGCAGGTGGCGGTGTCATCTATAGCGAGGCGTCGGATGCGTTGCGTGCCTTTGTCCATGCGACGGGCATACCGGTGGCCGAGACGTTTGCCGGAAAAGGATCCCTGGCTTATGACGATCCGCACCACTTGGGTGCGATGGGCGCCACCGGCACCGAAGGAGCCAATGCCGTCAGTGCGGAGGCGGATCTGATTATCGGGATCGGCACTCGGTATAGCGACTTTACCACCGCATCGAAGACCGCGTTTCAGCATCCGGATGTTGCATTTATCAATATCAATGTGGCTGAATTTGATGTCCATAAGCAGTCGGCATTGCCGCTCACCGGAGATGCCCGGGCTACGTTGGAAGCTTTGACAGATCGATTGGCCGGATACCATGTAGGGTCGGACTATGGGGATCGGGTAGCGGCTTACGGCCGCAGTTGGGACGACAAAGTGACAGCAGCCTATACGCCGGAAGAGGAAGGGCGGCTTTCCCAGGCAGAGATTATTGGGATGGTCAATACCTTTTCCGCACCGCAGGACGTGGTGGTTTGTGCGGCGGGCAGCATGCCCGGCGACCTGCATAAACTATGGCGTACGCGCAATCCAAAGGGTTTCCACCTGGAGTACGGCTACTCGTGCATGGGCTATGAAATTGCGGGCGGACTGGGCGTCAAGATGGCCGACCCGGGTCGGGAAGTATACGTCATGGTAGGCGATGGAAGTTATTTGATGATGTCGTCGGAGCTAGTGACATCCATACAGGAGGACGTGAAGCTAACGATCATCCTGATTAACAACCATGGTTTCGCCAGTATCGGCGGGCTTTCCAAGTCGTTGGGAACGGAAGGCTTCGGTACACAGTATCGGGCACGGGATGAGGGTTCGGGTCTGCTCGACGGTGACGTGTTGCCCGTGGACCTCGCACGGAATGCCGAAAGCCTGGGCGCCGACGTCATCCGCGCACACAACGCGGCATCGTTGAGGGATGCCCTGCAACAGGCTAAGACCAGCAGCAAGACAACGGTCATCTACGTCGAGTCGGTGCCCGAACGAAAAATGGCCGGATACGGGCATGCGTGGTGGGAGGTACCCATCGCTGCGGTATCGGAAAAGCCCGCAGTGCGGGAGGCATACGAGGAAACCCAGCGACAAAAAGCCAAGCAACGTCATCACTTATAATCCAATTAATCCTTTTTGCCTATGTGGGCCATACTGAGTTTTGTTGTCTTTACGCTTTTTGTAGGTTGCTATGCCTGGTGGCGTATGCGGAAAGTCAACCTCCACACCCAAGACGGCTATTTCCTGGGTGGGCGCAGCTTGACGGGTCCGGTCATCGCCGCCTCATTGATCATGACGAATATTTCGACCGAACACCTGGTCGGCATGAACGGCTCGGCTTATAAAAACGGGTTCATCATCATCGCATGGGAAGTGACGTCGGCCTTGGCCCTTATCGTCGCCGCCGTCTACTTCGTGCCGAAATACCTACGGATGGGCTTGACAACGATACCGGAATATTTAGAGCGGCGGTTTGATAAAGGAACCCGCTCGTTGATCGCGCTTTTTTTGATGGTTTCCTTCGCCGTGACCCTGCTGCCCATCGTTCTCTACACGGGAGCCATCAACCTCGAAAGCATTTTCAACCTTTCCTCCCTGCTGGAGGTCAGTACCGAAAAGGGACTTTGGATCACCGTCGTGGTGGTCGGGTGCCTGGGTGCTGCGTATGCAATTGTGGGCGGATTGAAAGCAGTTGCGATATCCGACGTTATCTATGGATATGGGTTGCTGATCGGGGGACTGCTCATTCCGGTGTTGGCACTGATTTACATCGGCGAAGGCAATCCCTTGGCCGGCTTGACTACGGTGTTTGAAAACAGCCCGGAGAAGTTTAACGTCATCGGGACCGAAGATTCCGTATTGCCGTTCAGCACGCTATTTACCGGTTTGGTGATCAACCAACTGTATTTCTGGTGCATGAACCAGACCATCGTCCAGCGTGTTCTGGGTGCCAAGAACCTTAAAGAAGCGCAGAAAGGGTTGCTTTATACCGGCCTGTTGAAAATCCTGGTGCCATTTATTATCGTATTGCCGGGGGTTATCGGATACTATTATTTCCAGGACAGTTATTACGACCAGCAGGATCTGGTATATCCGGCATTGGTGAAGCGTGTTTTGCCTGTCCCGCTGTTGGGGCTATTTGCAGCGGTCATTGTCGGTGCCGTACTAAGCACGTTTAATGCCGTGCTGAACAGTGCATCTACCATATTCAGCATCGATGTGTATAAGCGGTTGATCAATACAAACGCCAGCGAGCGCACGCTGGTGCGGATGGGCCGGGTGGTGGCTACGGTACTGGCCATCACGTCCATCATCGCCGCTCCTTTTGTCGCCAACGCGCCCGATGGGCTCTATCAATTGTTGCAGGAGTTAAACGGGATTTTCTTCATTCCCATCGCATCCATTATGTTGGGGGGATTTTTCTTTAAGCGCATCTCCGCCCAGGGGGCAAAAGTCGCCTTGATCACCGGACTGGTGTTTTATGTGCTTTGCACGTTCGTCATTGAGATCGATATTCATTTCGTGCATGTATGGGGAATCGAGTTTTTGCTGAATATGGCAGTCATGTTTGCGGTTTCGTGGTGGTATCCGAGAGACGTTGTCGCCGCGGAGAATCCGTTAGCTGAAACGGTTTCAATGGAGGCGTGGCGCTATACACGGCCTTTTGCCATCCTATTGGTGGTGATTACGGTAGCTATCTATATCTTATTGGGAAATGTTTAAAAGCTAAATGCATGGAATTACTACAGAATTATATCGATGGCGGATGGCGTGCCAGTAACGAGCGGCAGGCCATTGACGTAATTAATCCCGCCACGCAGCAATGCATGGCGCGTGTACCCTACGGCGGAGGTACGGTCGAGGATGTCGATGCGGCCGTCGCAGCGGCAGCGAGAGCGGCCGCGGCATGGGCAGAGGTGCCTGTGATGCAACGTGTGCAGCCTTTATACCGCCTCAAGGTATTGTTGGAAGAACATTTGGAAGAGCTGGCGGAAACCATCACCAACGAATGCGGTAAGACGAGGGCCGAATCGGTCGGCGAGCTGCAACGTGCTATTGAGAACGTGGAGACCGCCTGTGCTGCACCGTTATTGATGCAAAGCGAATTTTCGGAAAATATCACACGGGGCATCGACGAGTTTGTCATCCGGCAGCCGGTGGGCGTCTGCGCATGCATTGCGCCGTTTAACTTTCCGGGGATGATTCCCTTTTGGTTTTTACCTTATGCAATTGCATGCGGCAATACCTTCCTCATCAAGCCGTCGGAAAAAGTGCCGTTGACCATGCAGAAAGTGATGGGACTGATTGACCGTATCGGTTTGCCTGCCGGCGTGGTCAGTCTCGTGCATGGGGGGAAGGAGACCGTCGATGCGCTATTGGAACACCCAGGGATCAAGGCGATCAGCTTTGTTGGCTCTACGCAAATCGCCCGGTATATCTACGCGAAAGCGGCACAGCATGGCAAACGCGTGCAGGCACAGGGCGGTGCCAAGAATCCGGTCGTCGTACTGCCCGATGCGGATTTGGAGACAACTTCCCGGATCATTGCCGATAGTGTATACGGATGTGCGGGGCAGCGTTGCTTGGCGGCGTCAAATATTGTTTTGGTGGGCGACCAACGGGGACAGATTAAGGACGCGCTGTATGAAGCAGCAAAAAGCCGGAAAACCGGCTACGGTCTGACGGAGGGGGTAGAGATGGGGCCAGTGATCACGAAGGAGAGCAAGACACGGATTGAGCACCTGATTGAGCAGGGTACGCAGGAAGGTGCGACGGTATTATTGGACGGGAGAGGGGCTGCCATCGAGGGTTTTGAGCAGGGTAATTTCATCCGGCCTACCATCCTCACCGATGTGCCGCTGGATGGGCAGCTTATCCGGACCGAAATATTCGGTCCGGTTATGAGCTTAATTAACTTGGCAACGGTGGAAGAGGCGGTGGCCTTCATCAACCGCAATGCCTACGGCAATATGGCCTGCCTGTTTACCGGCAGTGGTGCCAGTGCACGGAAATTCCGAAGCGAAGCAAATGCAGGCAACATCGGCATCAATATCGGTGTCGCCGCGCCGATGGCACAGTTCCCCTTCAGCGGCTGGAACGATAGTTTCTTTGGGGATCTGCATGGACAGGGTCGCCATGCCATTGAGTTTTTTACACAAACCAAAGTGGTTATTGAACGGTGGCCCAAAGAGTGGTCGCGAAAATTCTGAGCAACATGGACACAATAAAGATCGCCAATGCACCGTGCTCGTGGGGGGCACTGGAATTTGACCTGGGTGCTGCCGCTCCGGATCACCTTCAGGTCTTGCAGGAAATCCGGGAAACCGGTTATGTAGGCACCGAACTAGGAGACTGGGGATTCATGCCTACGGAACCTGCAGCATTGCGTGCGGTTGTCGGAGGACAGGGGTTGGATCTGATCGGCGCTTTTGTGCCGGTTGCGCTGGCTGATGAAGCGGCACATGCGGAAGGAATTACCAGCGCGTTGCGCGTGGCTGGATTGCTGAAAGACGCCGGATACCCCGAAGCAGTTATCGTTTTGGCCGATGATAACGGTACAGTGGCGGAGCGGACTAGCCATGCCGGGCGTATCTCGCCAAACATGGGCCTCGACGAAGCGCGTTGGCGCGCATTCGCGCGCGGTGCAATGGCTGTTGCCAAAGCCGTCCGCGATCGCCACGGGATGCGCACGGTGTTCCATCATCACTGCGCAGGTTACGTGGAGACGCCCGAGGAGTTAGATAAGCTGCTTTCCCTCACCGATCCGGAACTACTCGGACTGTGTTTTGATACCGGACATTATGCATTTGGAGGTGGGGATCCATTGGCTGGGATTGCGAAATACCGGGATCGGATTTGGCACGTCCATTTCAAAGATTACGATCCGCAGGTAGGGATGCAGTCACGCAAGGAAGAGTGGGATTATTTTGAGTCGGTCCGCCAGGGTGTATTCTGCGAGCTAGGGAAAGGCAGCGTTGATTTTGTGGGTGTGCTGGAGGTGCTAAAAAATACAGATTACCAAGGATGGATCGTTGTGGAGCAAGACGTGCTTCCGGGCATGGGTACACCAAAGGTGTGTGCACGCAACAACAGAATTTATCTGGAACATTTGGGAATATAAACATATGCAACTTAAAATCGGTATCATCGGCCTCGGAAGGATAGGCACAATACATTACAATAACATAACTCAGCAAATAACAGAAGCTGAAGTGGTAATGGTCGCGGATGTACGCAACGACGCGCTGCCAGCACATGTTCAGTTTGCCCAGGCCGATCAAGTCATCAATCACCCAGAGATCGAGGCAGTAGTTATCTGCTCGCCTACCGATACCCATGCCGATTACGTGGAGCAGTGCGCCCGCGCGGGCAAACATGTATTCTGTGAAAAGCCGCTCGACCTTTCACTCACGCGTATTCAGCAGACGCTGGCGGTTGTACAGCAACAGGGTATTAAGCTGATGTTGGGTTTCAATCGGCGTTTCGATGCGAATTTTATGAAATTACGCTCGCTGGTTGGCGAAGGTAAAATCGGAGACGTTCACGTGGTTAAAATCACGAGCCGGGACCCAGCGCCCCCCTCGTTAACCTACCTGCAGCACTCCGGCGGATTGTTTATGGATATGTCTATCCATGATTTCGATATGGCTCGGTATATTATGAACAAGGAGGTGGTGCAAGTATATGCCGCTGCGGCGACACTTACTGGGGGCGTGGTGGCAGCGGCGGGCGATATTGACACCGCGGTGGTAACACTTACCTTTGAAGACGGTTCCATGGCCGTGATCGATAATAGCCGACAGGCTGCGTACGGCTATGATCAGCGGTTGGAGGTCTTTGGTTCCAAAGGGATGGCGCTGGTTGACAACAACAAACCGGATAACCATGTGTATTATCACGCGCATGGTGCACAGTCGTCACTACCCTTGCATTTTTTTATGGAGCGGTATACGGCATCCTACCTCACGGAAATGCAAGCGTTTGTCAAAGCAGTAAAGGGCGGCCACGAACTACCGGTGAGCGGCGAAGACGGGTTAAAAGCCGCCCGGATTGCGGTGGCGGCACAGCAGTCAGTCCGGATGGGAGGGCCGATCACATTGGGAGAAGTAATCGTTTAGCAAACGTTTGCACATATCGTTTCAAAAACCTAATTTTGGGACGGTAAACTTAGCAAACGAATTATGATAAGACCCTTCCCAAACTTTTTTCAGCCTATAGGCTGGTGTATGCTGCTGCTGATTTCCGCGTGCCAAAATCGGTCCGTTGATCAAGACAATGACAGGCAATTGAGCCTCGAGTTTATCAATGCGCAATTGGACGATGCGGTAGCCCAGATCAAGGTGCTGGCCGACAGTGTTCCTGCCGACCAATTGCCGCGTACCTTTCAGGGCGATAGCAGCGTGAGTTCCGCTACTGAGTGGTGGACATCCGGCTTTTATCCGGGTTCGTTATTATACCTCTATGAATATTCCGGCGACGAGCAGTTATTACAATTGGCGAAGGATAAGCTGACGATCCTGGAAAAGGAAAAGTACAACAAGGGTACGCACGACTTGGGCTTCATGCTGTATTGCAGCTTTGGCAATGCATTGCGGCTCACCGGCGATACAGCGGCTTATAAAGAAATACTGCTTACGGGTGCAGCATCCTTAATCAGCCGATACAACCCCACGGTCAAGGCGATTCGTTCGTGGGAAGGATGGACCTACCCGGTGATTATAGACAACATGATGAACTTGGAGTTCCTGACACAGGCCTCCAAGCTTAGCGGAGATACGAAATACCGTGATATCGCGGTTACCCATGCCAATACCACCATCAAAAACCACTATCGCCCCGATTATAGCTCGTACCATGTAGTCGATTATAATCCGGAGGATGGCAGCATTGTGGCGAAAAAAACAGCTCAGGGAGCTTACGATGAATCTGCTTGGGCACGTGGACAGGCTTGGGGACTGTATGGATATGTGATGATGTACCGGGAGACAGGTGATGAAACGTACCTTGATTTTGCCAAAAATATAGCTTCGTTTATTCTGAATCATCCCAATATGCCGGATGATTTAGTTCCTTATTGGGATTTCAATGCGCCGGATCTTCCGGCAGACAACCCGTATGCGGCTAAGTATAAAACCTACCGCGATGCTTCCACCGCTTCGATACTCGCATCAGCCCTGATCGAGTTAAGCACATATGCCGAGGGTGAGGAAAGTGCCAACTACCTATCCAAGGCCGAACGCATGCTGGAAAGTCTATCTTCCGCGCCCTATAAGGCTGCTATTGGAACCAATGGAGGCTTCATCCTGCAACACAGCGTAGGGTCCATTCCCCATGGTGGCGAAATCGACGTGCCGCTTACCTATGCAGATTACTATTATATAGAAGCGCTGATGCGGTATAAAAAGCTGTTGGAAAAATAGTGGTTGGTACGCCTTATCCGTGGGATATCCTTGTGATATCCCACCATACTACGGTAATGCCCAAAGACGACGCTTCAAGGAGAAACTATCGGGAAAAACGCAATCATAAGGGCGGCACGGAAGAGGGAGAGGGAAGCGTAAATGGGAAACGGATATGGAAATAAAAAAATAATTCACTAAGTGTTTGATACTTAAAGTAAGTTTTCTATCTTTGCCGTCCCTTTTGAGGGGATGGTATGTCTTGAGCGAAGCCCTACTGCTTCGATGGACGTTAATAGAATAATAAAAACATGTCAGGAATTATTGGTAAAAAAGTAGGAATGACCAGCATTTTCGATGCCGACGGGAAAAATATTCCCTGTACGGTAATTGAAGCTGGCCCGTGCGTGGTAACGCAGATACGCACGGAGGAAAAAGATGGCTATTCCGCTGTTCAGCTGGCTTTTGATGAAGCTAGGGAAAAGAACACTTCGGCCTCTTTGAAAGGGCACTTCGCTAATGCGAAGACAACGCCTAAGCGTAAATTGATAGAATTTAAAACCTTTCCCGACGAAAAGCAGCTCGGTGATGTGGTAACAGTTTCCATTTTTGAAGAAGGCGACTATATCGATGTCGTCGGTACTTCAAAAGGAAAAGGTTTCCAAGGTGTTATGAAGCGTCACGGGTTCGGTGGCGTGGGTGGAGCCACCCACGGACAGCACAACCGCTTGCGTGCGCCGGGTTCCTTGGGTGCTTCGTCATGGCCTTCGCGCGTATTTAAAGGGACACGGATGGCTGGCCGTACAGGGGGCGATCGCGTGAAAGTTCAGAACCTGCAGGTGCTGAAAGTTTACGAAGAGCAAAACCTGATCGTGGTCAGTGGTTCCATCCCTGGGGCTAAGGGTTCGTACGTAATCGTAGATAAATAAGGAGATGGAAGTTAACGTTTTAAACATATCAGGTAAAGAAACAGGTGCCAAGGTGCAACTTCCTGAAGCGATATTCGGAGTAGAACCCAATGATCATGCGATTTACTTGGACGTGAAGCAATACCTTGCCAATCAGCGTCAGGGTACACATAAATCCAAGCAACGGAATGAGATCGCCGGTTCAACCCGTAAACTGCACAAACAAAAAGGAACCGGCGGTGCCCGTGCAGGCAGCATTAAATCGCCGCTGTTCAACGGTGGTGGCCGTATCTTCGGGCCGCAACCGCGTGACTACAGCTTTAAATTGAACAAGAAATTGAAAGCGTTGGCGCGTAAATCGGCATTGAGCTACAAAGCCCAAGAAAATAACATCGTGGTATTGGATGAGGTGAACTTTGAGTCCGTCAAAACCAAAAATTACGTGAACTTGGTAAACAGCCTGAACATAGCCAATGAAAAAACCTTATTGGTTTTATCCGCTCAAGATAACAACGTTTATTTATCAAGCAGGAATCTGAAGAAAGCGAAAGTAATCGCTGCCAGTGAATTGAATACCTATGATGTATTGAATGCAGGTAAGCTTTTGTTGACGACGGCTTCCGTTAAAACATTGGAGGAGGCATTTGCCAAGTAATATGGAAATTATCAAAAAACCGGTCTTGACAGAGAAAGCGTCGTTGCTTACGGAAAAGCTGAACCGCTATGCTTTCAAAGTAGACCACAGAGCCAATAAGATACAGATCAAGCAAGCTGTGGAGCAGATGTTCGGTGTGACCGTGCTGGCTGTAAATACCATGGTGGTATCCGGCAAAGCAAAAAGCCGCTATACCAAAGCAGGGTTTGTTTCCGGTAGGACAACCAAATACAAGAAGGCCGTCATTACCATTAAAGATGGCGAAACGATTGACTTTTACAGTACTATATAATAAGAGATGGCAGTTAAAAGATTTAAACCGGTTACCCCTGGTACTCGCTTCCGCGTAGGAGGTGACTATTCAGATGTCACCACCAACGTTCCGGAAAAGTCGTTGGTCGTGAAGATCAAGAAGTCAGGCGGTAGGAATAATTCCGGTAAAATGACTATGCGTTACCTCGGTGGGGGCCACAAAAAGGCATACCGATTGATTGATTTTAAACGCGACAAAAAAGATATCCCCGCAAAAGTTGCCACGATAGAGTACGATCCCAACCGGACAGCGCGCATTGCGTTGTTGCATTATGTAGACGGTGAAAAGCGGTACATCCTGGCACCGGAAGGATTGAAAGTAGGACAAACCATCGTATCAGGCGAAGCGGTGGCACCCGAGATCGGCAACACCCTGCCTTTGCAGAACATCCCGTTGGGTTCGATCATTCACAACATTGAGTTGAATCCGGGACAGGGTGGTTCCATTGCACGCAGTGCAGGTACCTATGCTCAGCTTTCGGCGCGTGATGGTAAATATGCCATCATTAAATTACCTTCCGGTGAAAGCCGCCTGATTCTAGCTACTTGCTTGGCGACCATCGGTTCGGTATCCAATGCCGAAAAAGCGAATGAAGTATTGGGTAAAGCGGGCAGAAAACGTCACTTGGGTCGTCGTCCGCGCGTACGTGGTGTAGCGATGAACCCGGTAGATCACCCGATGGGTGGTGGTGAAGGCCGTGCATCCGGAGGTCACCCACGCTCACGTAAAGGGTTGTTGGCCAAAGGGTACAAAACTCGTAGTAAAAAGAAAACATCGAATCGTTACATCATTGAGGGAAGGAAGAAATAATGGCTCGTTCAATTAAAAAAGGTCCTTATATCGACCACAACTTAGAAAGAAAGGTTCTTTCTATGAATGAAACAAACAAGAAATCGGTTATCAAGACTTGGTCACGCCGGTCGATGATTTCCCCTGATTTCGTTGGCCATACCTTCGCAGTACATAACGGAAACAAATTTATTCCGGTATACGTAACGGAAAACATGGTTGGTCATAAACTTGGTGAATTTGCGCCTACGCGTACATTCAGGGGCCACGCAGAAAAGAAAAAATAATTAGGCAATGGAAGCAACACGAAAACTAAAGAAGTCTGTTAGTATAAAGCAGCGCAAAGAGCAGGAAAAAGCTCAGGTAGGAGGAGCTTCTACTGCCAAATTAATTAACTGTCCTACTTCACCTCGTAAAATGCGTTTGGTAGTGGATTTGATCCGTGGTGAAAAGGTGGAAAACGCCCTGTTCATTCTGAAACATACCAATAAGGAAGCGGCTATCCGTGTAGAAAAGTTATTGTTGTCCGCAATCAAGAATTGGGAAGCAAAAAACGAGGATAAGTCGGTTGAAGAAAGCGGACTGTTTGTCAAAGAAGTATTTGTGGATGGCGGACGTCAGTTGAAGCGGTTGCGCCCAGCTCCACAAGGGCGCGGATACCGGATCCGTAAGCGCTCGAACCACGTGACGTTGGTGGTAGATAGTAGCAAAAACAACGTAGCACAAAACTAATTTATCAGTAATGGGACAAAAAGCAAATCCAATAGGTAACAGATTAGGAATCATCAAAGGTTGGGATTCCAATTGGTTCGGAGGCAAGAACTATTCCGATAAATTAGTGGAGGACGAAAAGATCAGGAAATACCTGTCTGCTCGTATCGCTAAGGGTGGCGTAGCCAAGGTTGTTATTGAGCGTACATTGAAGCGCATTACCGTAACGATTCATACGGCACGTCCGGGTATTGTCATCGGTAAGGGGGGTCAGGAAGTGGACAAGATCAAAGAAGAGTTGAAGAAACTGACCAAGAAAGATGTTCAGATCAACATATTTGAGATCAAGCGTCCAGAACTCGAAGCTCACTTAGTGGCAGAAGGGGTTGCCAAGCAGCTTGAGGCTCGGATCTCATTCCGCCGTGCCATGAAGACAGCCATCGCTTCCACCATGCGCATGGGTGCGGAAGGTATCAAGATTATGTGTTCAGGCCGATTGGGCGGTGCCGAAATGGCGCGTACCGAGCAGTATAAAGATGGACGCATACCGCTGCATACGTTCCGCGCAGATATCGATTATGCGTTGGTCGAAGCATTGACCACATACGGCAAGATCGGTGTGAAAGTGTGGATCTGTAAAGGTGAAGTATACGGCAAGCGTGACTTATCACCTAACGTTGGCCAAACATCTGGTTTGAAAACCAGGAACGAAGGCGGTGCCGCAGGAGATTTCCGTGGAGAAGGTCGTCGCGGAGGAGGTCCGAATGACCGTAGAGGAGGCGATCGCCGCGGAGGCGACCAACGTCGGGGTGGTCATGGACAAAACCGTGGTGGCGGTCATGGACAAAACCGTGGCGGTGGTGGTCATGGACACAACCGTGGAGGAAATAGGTAGTTTAACAATCAGTCCCAGTTTGGGAATTTTATAAGATACGAACATGTTACAGCCAAAAAGAACAAAGTTCAGAAAGATGCAGAAGGGCCGGATGAAAGGCAACGCTACCCGTGGGGCAGAGTTGGCATTCGGTTCATTCGGTATCAAATCGATGGAGCCGGCATGGATTACCAGTCGCCAGATAGAGGCGGCCCGTATTGCAGTGACCCGCTATATGAAACGTGAGGGGCAAGTGTGGATCCGCGTATTTCCGGATAAGCCGGTAACAAAGAAGCCTGCTGAGGTGCGGATGGGTAAAGGTAAGGGAGCGCCCGAATACTGGGTAGCTGTGGTGCGTCCGGGACGTATGCTGTTTGAAGCAGAAGGCGTACCTTTGGAAGTGGCCAAGGAAGCCTTGCGTCTTGCCGCTCAGAAGCTGCCTGTACAAACGAAGTTTGTGATTCGTAGAGATTACGAACAAGCATAAACGCCGCTGGCGCTGTTTATCATTGGTTTGCCGCCGTTACCGGCAAGCCGCCATGGGGAGAGAACCAGGGAAGTACGCTGATGATAGGCATCCAGTATAATAGTAATAGAAATGAAAAATTCAGAAATCGTAGAATTATCAACGGAGGACTTAGTGGCCCGGATCGCTGAAGAGAAGGCCGCCCTCACGAAATTGAAATTTGCACATGCTGTTTCAGCCATTGAGAATCCGAACCGGATTCGGTATACGCGCAAAACCATTGCGCGCCTACTAACGGAGTTGACTAAGCGCAAGCATGCCGAAAAGGCAGCAAGCGAAGCAAACGAAACAGCCGCTGAGGCATAAAAATCAAAGTCGAAATGGAAAGAAAGTTAAGAAAAACAAGAATCGGCTTGGTAGTGAGTAACAAAATGGACAAATCCATTGTGGTAGCTGTTGAACGTAAAGTAAAGCACCCCATTTATGGTAAGTTTGTGAAGAAAACTACCAAATTCAAGGCTCATGACGAAGCCAACACCTGCGGTATCGGCGATACGGTGTTGATCATGGAAACACGTCCGCTGAGCAAGACCAAGAACTGGCGTTTAGTAGAAATTTTAGAAAGGGCTAAGTAACATGGTACAGCAGGAATCAAGACTCAATGTGGCCGACAATAGCGGAGCTAAGGAAGTATTAGTGATTCGCGTATTAGGCGGTACCGGCAAGCGTTATGCATCGATCGGAGATAAGGTCGTTGTCACCGTGAAAAGTGCATTGCCCGCAGGAAACATCAAAAAAGGAACGGTTTCCAAAGCAGTGGTTGTAAGAACGAAAAAAGAAATCCGCCGTAAGGATGGTTCTTATATCCGTTTCGACGACAATGCTGCAGTATTGTTGAATAATCAGGATGAACCCCGCGGTACACGTATCTTTGGCCCGGTTGCACGGGAATTGCGTGAGAAGCAGTTCATGAAAATTGTATCATTAGCACCGGAGGTATTGTAATCATGGGACAGACAAAGACATCGACACATAAGATTAAAATCCGTACGGGAGATTTGGTAAAGGTTCTTTCCGGCAATTCCAAAGGAACTCAGGGAAAAGTGTTGGAGGTATTGAGAGCCGAAAACAGGGCGATCGTGGAAGGAGTGAATGTGGTAAAGAAGCATACCAAGCCCAGTGCAGCTAACCCTAACGGCGGAATCCTTGAAAAGGAAGCTCCTATTCACATTTCTAACCTGGCTTTGATCGATCCCAAGGGAGGGAAACCTACACGCGTAGGGCGCAAAGTGGTTGAAGAGAACGGCAAGAAAAAAATTGTTCGCGTAGCGAAAAAATCAGGGGAGGTGATTGACTAATGACATATATACCAAGATTAAAGACGAAGTATAAGGACGAGATCCGTACGGCACTGAAGGAAAAGTTTCAGTATAAGAGCGTTATGCAGGTTCCGAAGCTGGAGAAGATTGCGGTGAGCCAGGGAATCGGTGCTGCTACTGCGGACAAGAAGTTAATTGACAACGCCATTAGCGAAATGACGTTGATCACCGGTCAGAAGGCCGTAGCAACCCGTTCGAAAAAGGACGTATCCAATTTCAAACTCCGTAAAGGAATGCCTATTGGCGTGCGTGTAACCCTTCGTGACAGTAAAATGTATGAGTTTCTGGATCGATTGGTGGCGGTAGCACTGCCCCGTATCCGTGATTTCCGCGGTATCAATGACAAGGGTTTTGACGGTAGGGGTAATTATACCTTGGGTATTACCGAACAAATTATTTTCCCGGAGATTGATATTGACAAAATCAATAAAATTCAAGGAATGGATATTACCTTTGTAACCAGTGCGAAGACCGATGTGGAAGCATTGGAGTTGTTGAAGCAGTTTGGGTTACCATTCAAAAATCAAAATACGACAGCAAATGGCTAAAGAAGGAATTAAAGCACGGGAGATCAAACGTGCTAAATTGGTGGCAAAGTATGCTGAGAAGCGTGCCGCTTTGAAGGAAGCCGGAGATTATGTAGCACTTGACAAGTTGCCTAAGAATGCTTCGCCCGTACGTTTGCACAATCGCTGCAAACTAACTGGACGCCCCAAGGGTTACATGCGCCAATTTGGTATTTCACGGGTAACTTTCCGCGAAATGGCGCTAGCCGGCAAGATTCCGGGGGTTAAAAAAGCCTCCTGGTAAGATTTCAATTACTTAATTAACCGATAGCAGGTCCGCACGCCACGGTGGCAATAGGAAACCGTTATCACAAATAAATAGCTTAGATGAATACAGATCCAATAGCGGATTACCTTACCCGAGTAAGGAATGCCATTAAGGCCAACCACAGGGTTGTAGAAATTCCTGCATCGAACCTCAAGAAGGAGATCACGAAAGTGCTCTTCGATAAGGGGTACATTTCCAATTACAAGTTTGATGATGATACCGTACAAGGTACTATCAAGATCGCGTTGAAGTACAATCCGGTCAGTAAAGTTTCGGCAATCCGCACGTTAAAGCGGATAAGCAAGCCGGGCCTCAGGAAATATGCGGGAGTAGACAACATGCCACGTGTGTTGAATGGTTTGGGAATCGCCATCCTTTCAACTTCGAAAGGCATCATGACCGATAAGGAAGCGCGCCTTCAAAATGTCGGTGGCGAAGTATTGTGTTACGTATATTAATCAGGAGGAACAGTCGAAATGTCAAGAATTGGAAAAGCGCCGATCGCCATACCTGCAGGGGTGACGATCACGGTGTCGGATAAAAATCTGGTAACCGTAAAGGGACCTAAAGGGGAGCTAACCCAGCAGGTGGATACCGACATTGCGGTAACGCAGGAAGACGGACAGTTGTTGGTAAAGCGCCCCACAGATCAAAAACGGCACAAGGCGTTGCATGGTTTGTATCGTTCGCTGCTGAACAATATGGTCGTCGGTGTGACGGACGGGTATAAGACCACTCAGGAATTGGTGGGGGTAGGATACCGTGCAAATGCACAGGGAAGCACGTTGGATCTGACACTTGGTTTTTCTCACCAGGTGGTGTTGATTCTGCCAAAGGAGGTGAAAGTGACTACCACTGCGGAAAAAGGTAAAAACCCAACCATTACGTTGGAGTCCATTGATAAGCAGTTGTTGGGACAAGTGGCGGCAAAGATCCGTTCATTACGTGCACCGGAGCCGTATAAAGGAAAAGGTATTAAATTTGCTGGTGAGCAATTGCGCCGGAAAGCAGGTAAATCAGCAGCTAAAAAATAATTCATCATGGCAGGAACAAAAGTAACGCGTAGGGATCGCATAAAAAGAGGGATTAGGAAACGCCTGTCTGGTTCTTCGGAGCGCCCACGTTTGTCTGTATACAGGAGCAACAAAGGTATCTATGCACAGGTAATTGATGACCAAACCGGTGTAACGTTGGTTTCAGCATCGTCTTTAGCCAAGGGTTTTTCAGCATCGGGTACCAAAGTGGAACAGTCCAAGGCTGTAGGAAAACTGATTGCAGAGAAGGCATTGGCAGCAGGAATCAGTCAAGTAGTTTTTGACCGTAATGGGTATTTGTACCACGGTCGTGTGAAATCACTCGCCGAAGGTGCCCGGGAAGCAGGTTTGGATTTTTAATCATCGAGAACATGTCATTAAGTAACATAAAGAGAGTAAAATCAAGCGAAATTGAATTAAAAGACCGTTTGGTAAGTATTCAGCGCGTGGCTAAGGTAACCAAGGGTGGCCGTACATTTAGCTTCTCAGCCATTGTGGTAGTGGGTGATGAGAATGGAGTGGTAGGCTACGGTTTGGGTAAGGCCAAGGAAGTAACGGAAGCGATTACCAAGGGAATTGACGACGCAAAGAAGAATTTAATCAAGGTGCCGATTATCAAGGGAACCGTTCCTCACGAGCAGATCGGCAAGTATTCGGGTGGAAATGTATTAATTAAGCCTGCCGTACATGGTACCGGTGTGTTAGCCGGAGGTGCGATGCGCGCGGTGCTGGAAAGCGCCGGAGTAACCGACGTATTGGCTAAGTCCCTGGGATCGTCCAACCCGCATAACGTGGTAAAGGCAACGATTGATGCACTCCTGAAAATGCGCGATGCGTATACCGTTGCCCAGCAACGTGGCGTCGATTTGAACAAAGTATTTAACGGATAACGATTATGGCAAAGATTAGAATCACCCAGATTAAGAGTATCATCGATCGAAGCGAACGTCAGAAGCGGACCATTCAAGCCTTGGGGTTGCGAAAGATTAATCATACGATCGAGGTGGAAGCAACACCTTCCGTTATCGGTATGGTGCGTAAGGTAAGCCACTTGGTGGCAATAGAACAAGTATAATATACGTTTAATCGTTGTACCTGTTTAGTGAAAGCGAAGGTGCAACCCAATAACACAATTTAGTAAGATGAATTTAAGTAATCTAAAGCCCGCAGAAGGGTCGGTAAAGAGTAAGAAACGTATAGGCCGTGGTACGGGATCCGGCCGCGGAGGTACCTCAACGCGTGGGCACAAAGGAGCCCAGTCGCGTTCAGGCCACAGTACGAAGATCGGTTTTGAAGGCGGGCAGATGCCGTTGCAACGACGTGTTCCGAAGTCCGGTTTCAAAAATCTGAATCGTATTGAATATGTAGGAATCAACTTGGATGTGCTACAGGGACTCGTAGAGAAGTACAATCTTTCTGCGATAGATTTTGAGGTGCTGAAGGCTCATGGATTGGTTTCAAAGAAGGATCTGGTGAAGATTTTGGGTAGAGGAGAGCTGACATCCAAGATTGAAGTAAAAGCACATGCATTTTCAGCCACGGCACAGAAGGCGATTGAAGCAGTAGGGGGCTCGATTGTAAAACTTTAATACATGAAGAAGCTAATCACAACCTTGACCAATATTTGGAAGATCGACGATCTTAGAACGCGTATTTTGAATACGCTTTTGTTTCTTGTGATCTATCGTATTGGGTGCCATATCGTGTTGCCGGGCGTTAACCCCGCTGCGCTTCAGCATGAAGCCAAAGAGGGATTGTTGGGCTTGCTTGATATGTTTGCCGGGGGATCATTTTCCCGTTCGGCAATTTTTGCGCTGGGCGTGATGCCTTACATTTCGGCTTCCATTGTCGTCCAACTGCTGGGGATAGCAGTACCTTATTTCCAAAAGATGCAGAAAGAAGGTGAGAGCGGGCGCAAAAAGATGAACCAGATTACGCGTTATCTTACGTTGGCCATTACGCTGGTACAGTCTATCGCATACGTACGTACACAAATAGACGGTGCCGCGAAGATGATTCCGGATCCGATGTTTACCATCCTGTCGGCTTTTGTTTTGACTGCCGGGACGCTGTTTGTCATGTGGCTTGGGGAGAAGATTACCGATAAGGGAATTGGAAATGGTATTTCACTGATCATTATGGTGGGAATTATCGCACAGTTGCCCAGTGGGATCACTGCTGAGTGGTTTTCGCGGATGAGTACGGGGGGCGGCGGCCCGATCCCCTTGTTGTTGGAGTTTATCGCATTGTTCTTTGTCGTCATTTTCACCATTCTTATTGTTCAGGGTGTTCGTAAAATACCGGTACAATATGCGAAGAAAATCGTAGGCAACAAGCAATACGGTGGAGTAAGGCAATACATTCCGTTGAAAGTGAACGCTGCTGGGGTAATGCCTATTATCTTTGCTCAGGCCATTATGTTCGTGCCGATGAGCCTTGGTCAGTTTTTTCCAAACTTACAGTCGTCTTTTCTGACGTCGTTAAGCAATTACACGTCGGTAGCTTACAACGTAACGTTTGGGATTTTGATCATTGCGTTTACATTTTTCTATACGGCGATTATGGTAAATCCGCAGCAGATGTCGGAGGATATGAAGAAAAATGGCGGGTTTATTCCGGGAGTTAAGCCCGGGCAGGCTACCAATTTTTATATCGACAGTGTCATTTCGAAAATAACACTTCCGGGCGCGATTTTCTTGGCGATCATAGCCATTCTGCCGGCCATAGCGAGCCTTTTTGGCGTGAATAATCAATTTGCCCATTTCTATGGAGGTACTTCATTGCTGATTCTCGTTGGGGTTGTATTGGATACCCTGCAGCAGATTGAGAGCCACCTGTTAATGCGCCATTACGATGGACTGATGAAGACCGGTCGTATCCGCGGGCGTACACAGGTCGCTTCCGGACCTACCCAATCGGTCATTTAATCTTTAGCATGTCTAAAGTATATTACAAATCAGAAGACGATATTACGCAACTGCGAAAGTCCGCAACGGTACTTTCGCAGTTGCTTGGTGAAATAGCCAAAGAAATCAAGCCCGGTGTGACAACGCAGGCGTTGGATAAACGGGCTTATGAGTATATCCATGACCACGGTGGGCGACCGGCATTCCTGAATTACAACGGGTTTCCTAATTCGCTCTGTATTTCGGTGAATGACCAGGTGGTACACGGAATACCAGGTAGCTATGAGTTGCGCGACGGAGACATCGTATCGGTAGATGGCGGTGTCGAGTTGAACGGTTATATTAGTGATTCGGCGTATACGTTTGCCGTTGGGGAAGTAAATGGGAATGTTAAACAGCTTCTTCGCGTAACGCTGGAATCCCTTGAATTGGGGATTAAACAGGCAATATCAGGGAAACGGGTTGGCGATATAGCCTATGCGGTACAGGAACATGTAAGCCAGCATGGATATGGCATTGTCAGGGAGCTGGTAGGGCATGGTGTGGGATTTAAATTGCACGAAAAGCCGGAGGTGCCAAATTATGGTAAACGGGGCTCGGGAACTAAGTTGGAAACGGGACTGGTGATCTGTATTGAGCCCATGATTAACATGGGTAAAGCGGGCGTTAAGTTTTGGGATGATGGATGGACGGTGAGCACGGTGGACGGCAAGCCGTCGGCCCACTATGAACATATGGTCGCCATCCGCAAGGGTACGCCCGATGTGTTAACGACTTTTTCTTATATTGAAGAAGTTTTGGGTAAAAAGGATTGATATTCAATTTTTTTTGCTTATCTTTGCATCCCTGTTTGTGCGGGGGTATAATTAGATAATAATCAAGACTATATGGCGAAACAATCCTCAATTGAGCAAGACGGAGTCATTAAAGAAGCACTTTCCAATGCGATGTTTCGTGTCGAATTGGAAAACGGGCATGAAATCATCGCTCATATTTCGGGGAAGATGCGGATGCATTACATTAAAATTCTGCCCGGAGACCGGGTAAAACTGGAGATGTCGCCGTATGATTTAACAAAGGGAAGAATAACATACCGTTATAAGTAAAAAGTTAAAAATTAAAAAGATAAATCGAATGCTTTAAGCGTGTTTTGCGTTGCGCTGCAAGTGGGCATTCCGTACAAAGAACAACAGTAAGATCATGAAAGTCAGAGCATCCATCAAGAAACGCAGCGCGGATTGCAAAATTATCCGTCGCAAAGGGAAGGTATTTGTAATTAATAAGAAGAACCCTAAATTCAAGCAACGTCAGGGATAAAAACAGTTAATAATATATGGCAAGGATCGCAGGTATAGATTTACCGAAAAACAAACGAGGAGAGATAGGCCTCACATACATTTACGGAATCGGTCGGTCGACCGCACAGCGGATTTTAGATAAAGCTGGCATCGATTATAACGTGAAGGTGCAGGAATGGGACGACGAGCAGTTGACTGCTATCCGTACCGTCATCAACGACGAGATCAAAGTTGAAGGTGCACTCCGTTCGGAAGTTCAGTTGAATATCAAACGCTTGATGGATATCGGTTGTTACCGGGGTCTGCGCCACCGTAAGCATTTGCCTGTTCGTGGCCAACGTACCAAGAACAACTCGCGTACGCGGAAAGGAAAACGTAAGACTGTTGCAAACAAGAAAAAAGCTACTAAATAATAATTGAGAAGAGACAATGGCTAAGACTAAAAAAGCAAGCAAAAAGCGTATTGTTGTCATCGAGCCGGTTGGTCAGGCCCATATCAATGCTACGTTTAACAATATTATCGTTACGCTCACCAATAATCAAGGGCAGACGATTTCGTGGTCAAGCGCTGGTAAAATGGGCTTCAAGGGATCGAAGAAGAACACACCTTACGCAGCTTCTCAGGCGGCTTCTGATTGTGGCAAAGTTGCACATGATCTGGGACTCCGCAAGGTGGAAGTTTTTGTAAAAGGCCCCGGTGCCGGACGCGAGTCGGCCATCCGGACGTTGCAAAACTCGGGTATTGAGGTGATGGCCATCAGAGACATTACGCCGCTGCCCCATAACGGCTGCCGCCCTCCCAAACGCAGAAGAGTATAACAAACAATTTTTAAAGCTAAGATTCTTCAGTTATAGGCTGAATGATACTTTAAAACCAATCAACATATGGCGAGATACACAGGACCAAAGTCCAAAATTGCCCGTAAATTCAGAGAACCAATTTTCGGGCCTGACAAAGCATTAGAGCGTAAAAACTATCCTCCGGGACAGCATGGGGTTTCAAAACGTAGAGGTAAGCAGTCGGAATATGCGATTCAGTTGTTGGAGAAACAGAAAGCCAAATATACCTACGGCGTACTGGAACGGCAGTTTGCAAACCTTTTTGCCAGAGCTTCTGCTAAGCAGGGGATCACGGGAGAAGTATTCCTTAAGCTTTTGGAAGCCCGTTTGGATAATACGGTTTATCGGTTAGGAATTGCTCCGACTCGTTCTGCCGCGCGTCAGTTGGTGGGTCACAAGCATATTACGGTAAATGGTGAAGTGGTAAATATACCTTCCTATAGCCTTCGTCCCGGTGACGTAATTGCGGTGCGCGAGCGATCGAAATCACTCGAAGCAATCAGTAACGCGGTAGCTGGTCACAAAATCAATAAATTCAGCTGGTTGGAGTGGGATGCAAGCGGCTTAACGGGGAAATTCCTTAACTACCCCGAGCGGACCGAAATCCCCGAAAACATCAAGGAGAACTTAATTGTCGAGTTGTACTCCAAATAAATAACGCTGCAGGAAAGCATAACCGTTTGGTTTATGCTCTTCTGTTGTATAGTAATTTTTGTAAACAAACATAAGAATAAATACATGGCAATCTTAGCATTTCAAAGACCTGATAAAGTTATCATGCAGAAATCGACGGATTTCGATGGCACGTTTGAATTTCGTCCATTGGAACCGGGTTTCGGTGTGACCATCGGTAATGCTTTACGCCGTATTCTATTGTCCTCACTGGAAGGATATGCAATTACGTCGGTTCGTTTCTCGGGGGTATCGCACGAGTTTTCCACGATAAAAGGTGTTGTGGAGGATGTGACAGAGATTATCCTCAACTTGAAACAAGTGCGTTTCAAGAAAACAGGAGAAATGGGCGAATCTGAAAAGATCTTCATGGTCGTCAACGGGCAAGATCAATTGCAGGCTGGGGATATCACTAATTTTTCTAATAATTTTACGGTATTAAACCCAGATCTGGTTATTTGTAACATGGAAAGTTCGGTAACGCTCGAACTGGAGATCAACGTTGCAAAGGGCCGGGGATATGTGAATGCCGAGGAAAATAAAGTGACCGATGGTCCGGTTGGAATGATTGCTGTGGATTCGATTTTCACGCCAATCAAGAACGTGAAATATACGATTGAGAACTATCGGGTAGAGCAAAAAACCGACTACGAGAAGTTGTTGTTGGATATTTCTACAGACGGGTCCATCCACCCGGAGGATGCCTTGAAGGAGGCTGCTAAAATTCTGATCCAGCATTTTATGCTTTTCTCCGACGAGAATATGTTGCTCGAGTCGCAAGCCAAGGAAGAGACGAAGGTGGTAGACGAAGAGATTTTACATATGCGTAAAATCCTAAAGACCGAATTGGTCGACCTGGATTTATCGGTACGCGCACTTAACTGTTTGAAGGCTGCCGATATCCGTACGCTTGCGGAGTTGGTGACGTATGACGTGGCGGATATGTTAAAATTCAGGAACTTCGGTAAGAAGTCCCTGAGTGAGATCCAGGAATTGGTGAAATCAAAAGGCTTGTCATTTGGTATGAATTTGGCCAAATATAAGCTTGACGAGGAATAATAGAATAATAGTTAGCGACCTGTTGCATAATTCCCTCCGATAGCGATCGGAGACGGTATGCACAAATTTTAAAATTAAAATGAGACACGGAAAGAAAATCAACCACTTGGGCCGCACAGCAAGCCATCGGAAAGCGATGTTGGCTAACATGGCAACTTCGCTGATCCTACATAAGCGTATCACGACTACATTGGCGAAAGCAAAAGCATTGCGCAAATATGTGGAACCTTTAATTACAAAATCAAAGAGCGACACCACACATTCTCGCCGGACTGTATTTAGCTATTTGCAAGACAAAGAGGCAGTGACCATTCTCTTCCGTGAGGTTTCGGAGAAAGTTGCAAATCGTCCTGGAGGTTATACGCGCATCATTAAATTGGAAAATCGTTCGGGCGATAATGCGGAAATGGCGTTTATCGAATTGGTCGATTACAATGAAATATACAAGAAAGATGGAGTGGCTACGGAGCGGAAATCTACACGACGACGTGGCGGTAAGAAGAAATCTGGAGCGGACGCTGCCGCAGCTGCTGTCGTTGAAGAGGTAGCTGAGGAACCAAAAGCCGAAACTCAGGAGGAACCGGTTGCTGAGGCTGCCGGTGAGCAGGAAGTAGCCGATGCGGAAGAGGCCACCCCAGAAACGGAAGAAGCTCCTAAAGAAGATAAGAAAGAAGACTAAGCGAATTAGTTCATTGAATGAGTGAAACCCGTTTTTTGATTTCGAAAAACGGGTTTTTTAGTTGTTTGACACCCATTTTAATACAGAATAAACATGAACCTATTTGATGTATATCCCATTAACCCCGTAGCGATTACGAAAGCTGAGGGCAGCACGGTCTGGGACGCCCAGGGGAATGAATACCTTGATTTATACGGTGGTCACGCGGTGATCTCCATTGGTCATACCCATCCTCATTACCTAAAACGTATTACCGAACAATTAGCACAGATCGGTTTCTATTCCAACTCCGTGGAAATGCCGTTGCAGCGTCAGTTGGCCGATTTGCTGGGAAAGGTCTCCGGTAGGCTCGATTACCAGTTGTTCCTGTGTAATTCCGGTGCGGAAGCGAATGAGAATGCGTTGAAATTAGCCTCCTTCCATAATGGGCGGAAAAAGGTGATTGCTTTTAAAGGCGCATTTCATGGGCGTACTTCGCTGGCGGTGGCGGCTACCGATAATCCGAAGATCGTTGCCCCCGTTAATGAGACGGACAACGTTGTTTTCCTGCCTTTCAATGATGTGGAGGCGCTTGAGCATGCGTTTACCACATACGGTGAGGAGGTGTCTTCCGTGATTATAGAGGGCATACAGGGAGTCGGGGGGATACGAGTTGCTTCCAGCGAATTTTTACAGAAAATCCGAGCGTTGACTACTCAGTATGGGGCGGTATTTATCGCCGATTCGGTTCAATGTGGATACGGTCGTACTGGAAGGTTTTATTCGCATGATTACGCAGGAATAAATGCGGATATTTACAGCATGGCCAAAGGCATGGGCAACGGATTTCCCATCGGTGCCATTGCCATATCGCCCACCATCACGCCCTGGTTCGGGATGTTAGGTACTACCTTTGGGGGCAATCACCTTGCTTGTGCGGCTGCATTGGCTGTGTTGGAAGTCATCCAGCGCGAAGAGCTGATGCAACGTGCGGCCGAATTAGGCAGCTACCTTATCGAGGAGTTAACGAAGTTTACCGCCATCCGGGAAGTACGGGGCAGGGGACTGATGATCGGTATCGATCTTCCCGAGGAGCTGAGTACCGTCAAGCGGGATTTGTTGGCTAAAAACCGTATCTTCACGGGCGAAGCCAAGCCGAATGTAATTCGGTTGCTACCAGCGCTGACGATGACGAAAAGCCATGCCGATCAGTTTTTGGAAGCACTGGATGAGCGGCTGAAAGAATTTTAGCCGGATGGTTTAGTTTAAAGCAACAGATAAGTTTAGGCAAATGAAACAATTTTTCTCCGTAGCAGATGTAGCTAACCTATCTCAATTGGTAGACGAGGCTTTGCAGCTGAAGAGCAACCCCTTTACCGCAGCCAATTTGGGCAAGCGGAAGACACTTGGCTTGGTGTTTCTTAATCCGAGCTTGCGCACCCGGTTGAGCACCCAAAAGGCAGCCATCCAGTTGGGTATGGACGTGATGGTTATGAATATGGATAAGGAAGGGTGGGCGCTGGAGACAAAAGACGGTGTGACCATGGATGGAAACACCGTAGAGCATATTCGTGAAGCCGCGGCGGTAATGGGGCAATACTGTGACATTCTCGGCTTGCGTTCTTTCCCTAAGTTGCAGGACCGCGAGGAAGATTATAGCGAGGACTTGTTCAGGAAGTTTATGAGCTACTGCAAGGTACCTGTGATTAGCTTGGAAAGTGCAACCCGCCATCCGTTACAGAGCCTGACAGACTTGATCACCATACGGGAACATTGGCATGAAACGGCCAGACTTCCAAAAGTGGTTATGGCTTGGGCTCCCCATATAAAGGCGCTACCGCAGGCTGTGCCCAATTCTTTTTCGGAATGGATGTGCAGGGCACAGGCGGAAGGAATGGTTGATTTTACCATCGCACATCCAGTGGGGTATGCGCTTGCAGAGGAATTTACAAGGGGTGCCACCGTTATGCATTCGCTGGATGAAGCGATTGAAGGGGCCGACTTTGTCTATGTGAAAAATTGGTCTTCTTACGAAGATTATGGTAAGATTCATTCGGTTGATGAACGGTGGATGATTGATTCGAGCAAGCTGACCCTGACAAATGAGGCCAAGGTTATGCACTGCCTGCCGGTGCGCCGCGATTTGGAATTAGCCAGTGAGGTACTGGATGGACCTCATGCGTTGGTGATCCAAGAAGCGGGCAACCGTGTATGGGCGGCACAGGCGGTGTTGAAGCGCATGCTCGAACAATTACTGTCGGACAATTAAGAGAAAGATGCAAGCAAAGTTATGGATCATTAAGATCGGTGGTAACGTTATTGACGATGCGGAAGGACTGAAGCATTTTTTGGAGCGTTTTGCCAACCTGCGCGGATATAAAATATTAGTGCATGGCGGCGGCAAGATTGCCACCCGAATGGCGGCTGACTTGGGTATCGAAGCGAAGTTGGTGGAAGGCAGACGTATCACGGACGAAGCGATGTTGCGCATCGTAACGATGGTATATGCGGGGTTGACCAACAAACAAGTGGTGGCGGAACTGCAATCGCGGGGCTGCAATGCTATAGGATTGAGTGGCGCGGATGGCAATGCCATCCGAACGGTAAAGCGTCCGGTTACGACGGTCGATTACGGTTTTGTGGGCGACATCCTTCCCCGTTCGGTAGATACCGATACGATCGATACGTTTCTTAACGCCGGTCTTACCCCCGTGTTTTCGGCCATTACACACGATGGCCAAGGACAACTACTGAACACAAATGCAGATACCATTGCCGCTGCACTAGCTGTTGCCTTATCTGCCCGGTATACAACGTCTTTGGTTTATTGTTTTGAAAAGCGGGGCGTACTCCGCGATATTACCGACGAAAATTCGGTAATTGACGAAATTCGGGCCGGTGAGTTTGAGCAGCTGAAAACAGCAGGAGTCATTGCCGATGGGATGGTGCCCAAATTATACAATGCATTCGAAGCTATCGGAAAGGGCGTGAATGAAGTATGCATTGGTCGTGCCGATGATCTACAGTTGCTGCGCGAACAGCACTTTGGAACGAGATTGGTGCGTTGAGCTTTTACTTTTTATTTTTTACGTTAAAAATGAATAAGATAACAATTATTGGAGGCGGTAATATTGGCCTTTCATTGGCGAGAGGATTGGTAAACAGGGCGTATTGTCATGCTGAAGATATCACGTTGACGCGGAGAAACCTTAAGCTGCTAAATGAGGAGGCTGCTAAAGGCTTTAAGGTAAGTGATAACAACAAAGCGGCCGTCTATGACGCCAATGTCATCGTGCTGGCTGTTTTGCCACAGCAATTAAAAAAGGTACTGGAAGAAATTGCACCTGCTGTCTCGCCGGAAAAGCAAATCGTGGTGTCCGTGATTTCGGGTGTTACGTGCGCGGATGTGCGGGATAAGTTGGGGAACAACATACAGGTGATCCGGGCGATGCCGAATACGGCTATTGCGATTGGGCAGTCTATGACCTGTATTGCATCAGACAACGCATCTGATGAACAGTTGGAGCGGGTAACGAGGATGTTTGAAACGGTCGGTTCGGTGGTAACCATCAACGAAGACCTGATGACTTCAGCTACGGCGTTGTGTGCCTGTGGTATAGCGTTCTTTCTTCGTGCGATCCGGGCCGCATCACAGGGGGGGGTGGAAATCGGTTTTCACGCACACGACGCATTGAAAATGGCCGTGCAAACGGCAAAAGGTGCGGCAGACTTACTGCTGCAAACTCAAAGTCATCCGGAAAGTGAAATTGATAAGGTAACCTCGCCCAAGGGCTGTACGATAGCTGGATTGAATGAGATGGAACACAATGGATTCAGCTCCGCCTTTATCAAAGGTATCAAATTGTCCGCACTCAAGGCCGGGGGGCTCTATAATGATTGAAAAATTAATCCAAGAGAGTACATCGCTTTTGCAGGATCTCATCCGTATCCCTTCGTTCAGTAAGGAGGAAAGCCAAACGGGGGATACAATTGAGCGGTTCCTGCAACAAAGGGGTGTGCACACGTATCGTAAGATAAACAATATTTGGGCCTATAATAAATATTTTGATCCGGCCAAACCGACGATCTTACTTAATTCCCATCATGACACGGTAAAGCCCAATACGGGTTACACTCGGAATCCCTTTTCGCCCGATATAGAAAATAAAGCCTTATATGGTTTGGGTAGTAACGATGCCGGCGGATGTTTGGTGTCATTAATTGCCACCTTCTTGTATTTTTATCCGAAGGAGGGACTCAGCTATAATTTTTGTATTGCTGCTACGGCGGAGGAAGAAATTTCGGGTATCAATGGCTTGGAATCAGTCATTCCCGATTTAGGCCGGTTGGATTTCGCGATTGTGGGCGAACCTACGCTGATGCAGCTGGCTGTTGCGGAACGGGGATTGGTGGTGCTGGATTGTGTGGCTCAGGGTAAAGCCGGCCACGCCGCACGTGAAGAGGGCGACAATGCGATTTACAAAGCAATTAAAGATATTGATTGGTTCCTTAACTACCGTTTCCCGAAGGAATCCGAAGAATTCGGGCCAATCAAAATGAGTGTCACCGTTATTCATGCGGGGTCTCAGCACAATGTGGTACCTGCTACCTGTGAATTCGTAGTGGATATCCGGGTAACAGATGTGTATCGCAATGAAGAAGTACTTGACATTATCCGTCAGCATGTAACCTGTGAGGTCAACCCCCGTTCCCTGAGGCTCAAACCTTCGTCAATACCCAAGGACCATCCCGTTGTACAGGCGGGCCTAGCGCTTGGACGGATCACATACGGATCACCGACCACCAGCGACCAAGCCTTACTCGATATTCCGTCGCTCAAATTGGGGCCGGGTGATTCAGCGCGGTCGCATATGGCCGACGAATTTATTTACCTAAATGAAATAGATGAAGGGATTCGATTGTATATCGATATACTTGAAAAAATAGTAAAATAGTTGACTTTTTTTGTGAATGCAGTAAGGGTAAACTGCGGTGGAGTTGTCTTGGTATAAATTCAAGAACAATAACATACATAATCATGAAAAAAACAAACTATCTGATGGTCTTATTGAGTACGGTTTGGATCTTGGCTGCGGCTTGCGATAAAGAAAAGATCGTTTCTGCAGATGGACTTCCTCCCAAAGCCCAAGCGTATATTACGCAGCATTTCCCCGGATATGAGATTCTCCAAGTGGTAAAGGAACGGGATGATTTGAAGACTTCCTACGATGTGTATCTAAGCGAAGGATATAACCTTGATTTTGATAAAAATGGGAAAATCCTGGGGGCAGAAGGGGCAAACAAGCTTCCCGATAGTATCGTTCCCCCCAGTTTATTGGCTTATGTCAACACTCATTATCCAGACCTTTTCATACGGGACTGGGAACTGGACGACCGGGGACAGGAGATTAAGCTGTCTAATGAGATGGAATTGCGGTTCGATAAGGATGGGAACTTCTTGCGGATAGACTAGGTCGATAAAATTCCCGCGAGCCACAGACGATACGGCGATTCTGTAACAATTTTCCGGAGTTGGTATCCAATGGTAAAAAATCGATTGCCATGCTTATTACAACAACACCTCAGGTAGAAGGGAAAAAAATCACCAAATATATCGGTTTGGTGAGCGGAGAGACAATCATCGGAGCAAATTTCTTTCGCGATATCTTCGCCGGAATACGCGATATCGTCGGTGGCCGTTCGGGATCTTATGAAAAAGTATTGCGGGAGGCCAAGGAGACCGCTATCTACGAAATGCAGCAGTATGCGGCCTCTATGGGTGCGAACGCGGTAGTAGGTGTGGATCTTGATTACGAAACAGTTGGCAGCGGGGGAAGCATGTTGATGGTCACCGCCAGTGGCACAGCAGTAATTATTGAGTAACCTGAGGGCTGTAAAAACTTTGCAGCCCTTTGATAAAACTTAACTGGCCGGTGTCCATGTGATCCAGGGAGTTGTAGATGAAAGTATCCAAATACAGGCGTTTGATATCTTGATTTTTAAATGCAATGGTCAGTTTATAGATCGGGTCAATGGTCCAATCGCTGTTTTCCAAGCTGCCCGCCGTTAAGACGATATTCAGACGGCTGTCGGATTTATGATGCGTTAATTCATCCGGTAGCTCGTTAAGATAAAAATTATGGTACCACAATGTGGGACTTGCCGCAACAATATTGGAAAAAATGGTTTTGTCCGCTTTTGCCTGTTGCAACAATGCAGCTAATGCAAAGTACCCACCGAAAGAATGCCCCAACAACGTGCGTTGTGCGGAATCCACCCGCAGCTCGGTTTCCAGTTGTGGTAACAGTTCGGTCGTTATAAAATTGTAAAAATTTATTCCACCGCCGGGAGCCTCCATTTCATCCGATTCCAATGCTTTTGGGTAAAGGAAATCCCTTACCCGTAGCGAATCCATTTTTTGAAAATCACCATATCCGATACCTACGAGAATCATAGGCGGCAGTAGTCCTGTCATTTCATACTGCTTTACCAGGGGCGCCATGGAAGGGAAATAAAAGTCGCCATCTAGCAATACGGCTATTGGATAATGCGTGTCGGTATTCGAATGGTAATCTTTGGGCAGTTGCACGGAGACGGTAAACGTATCTTGTACTGTGGCCGAGTAATATTGGCGGGTGGTGGTCTGATAATTGATGGGCTGGTTAAGTTGAGCCATACTGGCTATGGGTGATAGCAGCAGCCATAAAAGCAACGTCTTATTTTCCATGGTTTTACTGATTAAGTTTTAGCAAAAGTAGCTACCTAATCAGCAGGTATGTAAGGATTTAACGTTTTTAACAACTTTTACATTTTTTAACAACCTTTAGTTAATAAGGTTATAAACCCGTACATAGTCCACTTCCATCCGGGCCGGAAAAGAAGTTTCATCAACACCCTGTTGGCCACCCCAGTTGCCACCCACCGCGATATTGATGAGCCAGTAAAATTCGTTGTCAAAGGGCCACGTGCGAAACCCCGTCCCCTCATTGGCAAAATCGAAAATCTGTACATCATCTACATATCCGCGTATGTAAGTGGGTGTCCAATCCACGCGGTAAAGATGAAAACCGGTCGTTGCGTCTTCGATTCTTTTTTTTGCTGTCTTTTGTGTTCCGATGGTGTGGTTATAGGCTTCGGTATGCACACTGATGTGCACAACATCGGGATCGTATCCGACGTGTTCTAAGATGTCGATTTCACCTGACGCGGGCCACCCTCCATATTCCCAATTGGTGGGCAGCATCCACACGGCGGGCCAAGTACCCACACCGGATGGCACTTTTGCTTTTGCTTCAAATCTTCCGTAACGAAAGTCTGCTTTTCCACGGCTTACCAGCCTTGCCGATGTGTATGCTGCTCCCTCATAGTCTTCACGAATCGCTGTGACGGTAAGTACACCGCCACCTACACGTACATTTTCCAGACGTTTTTCAGTGTAGTACTGGAGCTCATTGTTGCCCCAGCCGTCTACAGATCCGATGTCATATCCCCATTTCGTCTCATCAGGTAGACCTTCGTAATCAAATTCGTCCGCCCAAGAGGGAGTAGACGCGAAGGTATATTCGGATGATTCAGTTGCCCCCTTGCTGCAAGCGAACGTCAGTAATGTCAAAAAAAAGAGATTCATAAACAGGATTGAGAGTCAGTGTCTTTATCTGTCAAACAAAGGTACGGATTATTGCATTATACAAGCATTTTGACTAAGTTTGTCTCAGATACACTAAAGCAAACAGATCGCATGACTCAATATGCAGGCAGATTGATATTGGGTTTGTTGGTGTTGTCGTCTATGGCGGTAATGCCTGCCCTTGCTCAAGAACGGATATCCCTTATTCCCCAGCCCACTACCCTGGAAATCCACGAAGGCGCGTATATATTTCCTTCGGTTGCGTCCGTGTATGCATTCGACGAATTTTTAGATCTCGCTTCGTTGCTCGCCGAACACCCTTATGCACACTTCAGGCCTGTTGAGCGTATTAAATCCCGGAAACGGATACCGGAAAGCGGTATACGGCTCATTCTTGCCCGTGAAGAAGATAAACTTCCTGCGGATGCCTACCGGCTGACGGTGGATACGGGTGGCATTGCGATTACCGCACATCAGTCGGCCGCCGTCATCAACGGGATAATGACGTTGATCCAGTTGGCATATACCCAGCCCGATGGCCGGATATTACCTGCTATGTTCATTGAGGATAGGCCCCGTTTTACGTATCGCGGACTTCATCTCGATGTTTCAAGACACTTTTATCCGCTGTCTTTCCTGAAAAAATTCATCGACTTGATGGCGCTCTATAAGTTCAATACGTTTCATTGGCACCTTACGGACGGTGCGGGTTGGCGACTGGAGATTAAACAATATCCCGAACTTACGCAAAAGAGCGCTTGGCGCACGCATGTCAATTGGAAAGATTGGTGGCAGAATGGGCGGAGGTATTTGAATGAAGGAGATCCCAATGCAAGCGGTGGATATTATACGCAGAATGAGGCTCGGGAGTTGGTTGCCTATGCGGCACGAAAAGGAATTACGATCATTCCGGAAATCGAAATGTCGGGGCATTCCGATGAAGTGCTGGCTGTCTATCCAGCCTTATCCTGTTCAGGACAGCCTTATCAACATGCCGAATTTTGTATCGGTAACGAGGAAACGTTTGCGTTTCTGACTAATGTATTGAATGAGGTGATAGCTATTTTTCCTTCGAAATATATCCACATCGGAGGAGATGAAGCAAGTAAAGAATCTTGGAAAACCTGTCCGAAGTGCCAAGCATTGATGGAAAAAGAAGGTTTCAAGACCGTGGACGAATTACAGCCTTATGCGGTAAAACGTATTGAAGCGTTTCTGCAGTCGAAAGGAAGGAAGCTGATTGGTTGGGATGAGCTATTGGAGGGCGGACTTTCTGCCGGCGCAACGGTGATGAGCTGGCGTGGCGAAGAAGGCGGGGTTCAAGCGGCTAATGCGGGGCATGATGTGGTCATGACTCCCAATTCACATCTTTATTTTGATTATTATCAAAGTGATCCACGGACGCAACCTGAGGCGATCGGTGGTTACATTCCCTTGCGCAAGGTGTACGAATACGAACCGGTTCCGGCGGAGGTTGCGGCAGAAAAGGCGAAGCACATTTTGGGCGCGCAGGGTAATATCTGGACGGAATACATGCCAACATCGGAGCAGGTAGAGTACATGGCCTTTCCGCGTGCATTGGCACTGGCGGAGGTGGTTTGGTCCAACCCGAAACAACGCGATTGGGCGGATTTTTACGAACGACTGCAACAGCACTACGGCCTCTTGCAAAAACTTCATGTCAATTATTATCGACCCTCATACGGGGTGAATATTGCGATCCGTTTTAATCCGGATACGCTGACGAATACGGTTTCCATGTCTACCGAACAATATGGAACGGGTATCCGGTATACAACCGACGGTAATGAGCCGGATGCAAAATCGGCGTGGTATACCGAGCCGATCGAACTGTCTATGGCGGCTACTGTCAAGGCTGCGTTTTTTGTGGATTCGGGTCGCGTTGGACCGGTGGCAGTGGCCAGGGCCGATGTCCATAAAGCCATCGGTAAAGCCGTTTCCTATCAAACACCTTGGGACACCTATGCGGCTGAAGAAGCGCGTACGTTGGTAAACGGCAGTAAAGGTGGGCGGCAGGCCGACGATGGCCAATGGCAGGGATTCCGGAATAACGTGGATGTGACGGTTGATTTTGAGCGGCGGGAGGAATTACACCGTGTAGCGATTCGTTTCCTGCAAGACCGTTCGGTGAAGGCTTATCTTCCCGGAGAGGTAAAAGTGTTGCTGTCAGACAATGGCAAAAATTTCCGCGAGGCAGGTACGGTGACTAATGACCTATCGCCAGCGGAGCGTTTCCGTGTGGCTAAAACCTTTGAAATCCATTTTGATACCCCACAGACAGGCCGCTACCTCCGTATTGTGGCTACCAACGTACAGCACGAACTGTTACTCACAGATGAGGTAGTGGTGTATTAGTAAATGCCGGTTAGGTCAAACAGTCTTTTTGCCGTGTGCCGATTTATTCGGCATTCAACTCAATTAAAATCACGGCTGCCTATCTGAGACTTACGTTGCTTGCTCATGTAACATTTTTGTTTTAGTGGAAAATTCTTGATATTAGACCTGAAATTAACGCACGCATTGTGGTCGAACACTCCCAAATAGACGAAAGCAATCTGGTAACCCAGTTACAGGAAGGAGATCGTGTGGCTTTCAGAATGGTCTTCGAGCGTTTTTATACGCGGCTGTGTGTATTTGCAGATCGGTACGTAAATGACCGGGAAGCGAGTAAAGATATTGTCAATGAAGTATTCATCAAATTCTGGAAGGCGTCGAAGCAGTTCCAGCACATAGACCATGTGCTCGCCAGCCTTTACCTTGCTACTAAGCATACCGCATTGAATCACCAGCAGGCTGTTGTCAGGTCCATGAAGCGGAACTTTATCTATCAGATGGACGTGGGCGAAGAAGACACCTTTTACCTGGCGGAAATCACGAGCACCGAAATGTTCAATGAACTGCATGAGGCGATTTCCAAGTTGCCTGAAAAAGCAGGAAGAATCATTCGTGAAACCTATCTGGAAGGCAAATCTAACCAAGAAGTTGCCGATGAAATGGGGATCAGCCTACAGACCTTGCGCAATCAAAAAAGCCGTGCATTAGCTATTTTGCGCAGCCGGCTCAGCAAAGACACTTTCGAACTGCTTATTGCCGGGGCCTTCGTGATGCATTTTTTTCAACGTTAACTTTTTTTTCAGACCCTTTGGTACAAATCGGATTCGGCGCTGTATAGCATATAACGACGAATACGTAGATGGACCTTAACAGGGAAAACACCTCGATAATCATTGGGCGGATCATCGCTCACTCAATCGGCGGCACAATTACGCCCGCTGAACAAGCAGCGCTTGACGATTGGCTGCAGGACGATACGCATCGGCAGATTTACAGGGGCATCTGCAAGGGTCAGTCCATGAACGATACGTTGTCGAAGTTCGAGGAGTTTGACGTAAACGAAGGCTATCAGCGATTCCAGGCATCCATCGGTAAAAAAAACCGCATTAGGTATCGGATGTGGATGGCTACCGCTGCCGCCGTCATGGTGTTTTTAGCTGTGTCGGTGACGATCTATGTGGTTACGCGAAACGAAGGCCAACCCATAAAACTAGCATCGACCCACCGCACCGATATTGCGCCCGGAGGCAATCGTGCCACGCTTACACTTGCCGATGGCCGCACCATCACCTTGGACGAAGCCCGGGACGGCATTGTTATCGGAAGCGGAGCGATAACCTACCGCGACGGAAATCCACTCGCTGAAGTAGCGGGAAATGGGGAGAATCGCGGAGTGATGACTTTTTTGGAATTGAGTACCCCTAAGGGAGGCACGTATCAGGTTATGTTGTCGGATGGCACGCAGGTATGGCTAAATGCCGGATCTACGCTGAAATACCCGCCCCATTTTTCGGGCACTGAACGTACTGTCGAACTCACTGGCGAGGCTTATTTTTCGGTTGTTAAGGATACGAAAAAGCCCTTTAAGGTGGTCAGTGCCGGGCAGGAGATTCAGGTATTGGGAACGGAGTTTAATGTTTCGGCTTATCCGGATGACCCCGAAATCAAAACGACACTGGTGGAAGGAAAGGTCCGTCTGTCTTTGGCCGGGGAATTAAGCGGAGCAGCGATCGAAAATAACAAGTACGTAGAACTTGTTCCCGGTGAGCAGGGAATCATCAGCGGCGAAAGCCTCACCAAAACCAACGTCGACACGGAACCTTATACCGCGTGGAAAGCCGGTTATTTCTATTTTAAGAAAACACCGGTTGAAGAAATCCTACGGCAGGCAGCGAGGTGGTATGATGTAGAGGTGGTATATCAAGGTGGCGTACCTTATGAGACATTCAGTGGCGATATCAAGCGCGATGTTTCGTTGCGTGGGTTACTTGATATTTTGCAACACTCTACGATTAATGTCTCGTTGAAGGAAAGCACATTGATCGTACGGAAATGATTATTTGAGGAGTAACAAACAACCAATTATTAATTAACACGATAATTATGAGAAAAACCAAAACTTAAGATCAAAAATGAACAGGGAAAGTGCGGCAAACACTCCCCCCGAAGTTCAGACAATACAAACAACCGAGAGTTAAATCAGTTTTTTAGACTATCTAAACGCACAAACGTAATGATAAATTATGATTTTTCCCCTATGGGGAGGAAAAAGGTACCGATTTGCGGTACTGGCCAATTATTTCGGATTATGAAGTTGACATCCTTGCTGCTCGTTGTCCTTTGCATGCACCTCAGTGGTGCTACACGCTCGCAGACGGTCAGTCTGGATGCCAGGAACCAGCCGCTCAGCGACGTGCTCCGAACCATAAAAAAGCAGACGAATCTGGCTGTGGTGTACAACGACCGTTTTGTAAACCCCGACCGAAAAGTTTCCATACACGTTGAAAAGAAATCGTTGACGGACGCGTTGGAATCCTTATTAAAGCCATTGGCACTTACCTATTATATTACGGAAAATACAATTGTGATTTCAGCGCTCAGTGGCAAAAACACCCGCGAGTCGGCCGATTCGGACCGCTTGTCAGAAATGCTGCAACGGACGATCACCGGGCGGGTTACGGATGAAGAGGGGAATCCACTGGCGGGGGTTACGGTAACGGTAAAGGGAACTTTTTCTGCCGTCACTACGGATGCAGACGGAGATTATCGTTTAAGTATTGAGGGAAATCAAACCGCGTTGGTATTTACAGCCATCGGGTATGAAGCGGTTGAATCGCCCATTGGAAGTCAAAGCGTCGTCAACGCCGTGTTGAAAATTTCTGTGAGTGGCATCGATGAGGTCGTTGTTGTGGGCTATGGAACGCAGAAGCGATCAAACCTTACGGGTTCCGTATCCAATGTTTCTGTGCCGCAGATGGAAAAGCGTTCCGTTGCGCAAACTTCATTGGCGCTGCAGGGCCTGGTACCCGGTATCAGTGTAACGCAACGCAGCGGCAAGCCCGGAGGCGATGCCGGTATCATCAGCGTCCGCGGTAAGACCACGCTCGGGAATAATGATGTACTGGTACTGATTGACGGTGTCGAGGCAAACATCAATTCCATTGATCCGAAAAGTATTGAATCGATTTCGGTGCTTAAAGACGCGGCTTCGGCAGCTATTTATGGTAACCGCGCTGCAAATGGGGTCATCCTGATTACGACAAAACGGGCAGAAGACGGCAAGGCGTACATATCATTCAATAGCTATGTGTCTAAAGGTGTTCCTACGAATGTGCCTGAATATGTAGGCGCGATTGACTTTATGAAGTATATTTCCATTGCGAAGCGCGCCGTGGGGATGACACCGGAATATTCCGAGGAATTCATCAAGGAATATGAAGAGGGGATCGCCAGAAATGACCCGAATTATCCCGATGTGGACTGGTTTGATGCTACTGCGACAAACAACGGCTTACTGCAAAATCACTTTGTTACGGTAAGTTTGGGCACGGAGCGGCTCAAGTCGCTGACCCAGGCAGGCTATCTTTCACAAAATGGCATTACGGAGAATACAAATTTTAAACGATACACACTGCGGTCGAATAACGATTACAGGGTATCTTCAAAGTTTTCACTCCGCTCGGATATAGCGCTGGTTTATTCCGATGCTAAGGAACCGTCTAAGTTAGGTACCGGCTACAACTTCGTAGGTCGTATCCCCGCTAACCAGGCGGCTTATCTGGCAGACGGACGCTACGGTCCGGGATGGCAGGGGGTTAATCCCGTCGCCTATTACAAAGACGGAGGAACGATTACCAATACCGCACCTTCGGGCATCATGAACTTCACCGCGACGTTCAAGCCGGTGGAGGATCTCGAACTACAGGGGCAGTATGCGCTTAACTACTGGGAAGGGCACAATACCAATTGGGACAAACGCGTACAGTTATACCTCAACGATGGTACCCCCGACCCGCAAACGATGGCGAAATCAATGCTTACGGAAACGACGAACCGCAGCCTGCGCAGCATGTTGGTGGGACGTGCCACGTACAGCAAGTCTTTTCAAGATAAACACAACTTTAAGTTGATGGCCGGGTATCAGCAGGAAACTTTCTGGAACAAATGGCACTCGGGCTACCGCGAAGTATTCAATTTCCCCGATTATCCGGTTTTGGGCGCAGGCGGTCAGGAAAACCAACGATCAAACGGTTCTGCTTCGGACTATGCCTTGCAGGCGGTTTTCGGGCGTCTCAATTACGATTACCAAGGTAAATACCTGTTTGAAGCCAACCTGCGCTATGATGGCTCGTCCCGTTTTGCACCGGGCTACAGGTGGGGTCTTTTCCCTTCGGTCTCGGCGGGCTGGCGTGTCAGCGAAGAGGCGTTCTGGGACAATCTGAGGGATGTGGCCAATAACCTGAAAATTAGAGGATCGTGGGGCCAGCTGGGAAATCAGAATACCCTGAACGGATACTATCCGGCTCAGTCAACGGTCAATATAAACACGAATTATATTTTCGACAAGAACATCACTTCAGGCGCTGCACTCACCACAATGGCAAATTCAATAATAAGCTGGGAAACCACTACGATGAGCAACATCGGTTTGGAATTCGGTTTATTCAGAAAGCTGGAGTTTACAGCTGATTACTACCACAGAGTAACCGATGACATCCTGCTGAATCTTGGAATTCCGTTGATCATCGGGCAGTCGGCGCCTGCCCAAAATGCGGGAAAACTCGAAAACAGGGGCTGGGAATTAGGTACGACCTATAACGATCGTTTTGGTGACTTCAATTTCAGCGCCATGTTCAATATCTCAGATGTCAAGAATAAAATTCTTGATTTGAAGGGTATTAACGAGACCGGCCTGACTGTCAACCGAGAGGGATACCCGATGTATTCGCTTTATGGTTATGAGGCCGAGGGCTATATCGTTCCCGAAGACTACGATGCTGACGGGAATTATAATGGTGCCACCCAGATCGGTAATTTCGGTCCCGGCGATATTAAGTACAAAGATCAGTTAACAATTGATACCGATGGCGATGGTGTCTTCGACGTAGCCGACGGAGTGATCAATACCTCTGACCGGATCATCATGGGCAATACCATCCCGCGTTACACATTTGGACTGAATCTATTTGCCGAATATAAAGGATTTGACCTGAATCTCCTGTTTCAGGGAGTGGGCAAGGCTGATGGTTATGTATGGGGGCACTCAATCGGCTCGTTTTATGAAGGCGGATCGATGCCTGAAATCGGGAAAGACTACTGGACACCCGAGAATCGGGACGCCCAATTCCCACGATTGGCTTTCAACAACAGTAATAATCAGCAAAACTCATCTTTTTGGGTGAAAGATGCTTCCTATGTGCGCCTGAAGAATCTTCAGGTGGGATATACCATTCCGCAAACACTTACATCTAGAATCGGTATTTCCAACTTAAGAGTGTATGTAAGCACCGATAATGTGTTTACCGCCACAAAATTCTGGAAATATTTTGATGTGGAGGCCCCGGTGTTATCGGGTTATAGTAATTTTTATCCCCTTATGCGCACCACGACCATCGGACTTGATGTAAGGTTTTAATTTTTAAAGGATTGATTTTATGAAGAAGCTTATATATTCAGTAGCAACCATTTTGTTGTTTGCGCAGTGTAGTGAATTCCTGGATAAAGCCCCCCTGGATTCACCGTCGGATAAGACGTTTTTGGCAAACGAAACGGAAATTGAGATGGCTGTCGTTGGCTGTTACACCGATCTTTGGACCGATTGGGAAGGAATGCCTTTCTTCCTGGCGTTTGAGGAATTGTCAGACAACGGATGGGACCGCAATACGAACGATGTACAGCGATTGTCGCAGGGGGCCAACGATGCCCAAAGCTCGTTTGTTCAAACGGTTTGGAGAACATGTTACAGCGGTATCAGCCGATGCAATTACCTGATCAATAACCTCGCGAAGGTAGAAGGCACGGTAAGTGCCGACGTATTGTCTCAGGCAAAAGCGGAAGCACAGTTTTTACGGGCGTACTATTATTCCTATTTGGTTGATTTATATGGCGATGTGCCGCTGGTGCTTGAAACATTGACGCTCGAGAATGCGCAAATCCCCCGTTCGTCCAAAGAAGAGGTGCTGAACCAGATATTCAAGGATTATGACGAAGCTGCCGCCGTACTCGGTACGACGGACAAACCGACTTCAGGACGCGCTACCCGGCAGGCAGCCTTGGCGCTAAAAGCGAGAACTGCGTTATACAGCGAGAAGTGGGATGTAGCCATTGCGGCCGCCTCGGAAGTGATGAAAATGGAGGGGTCTGAAGTGATGCTCGATCCAAGTTTTCCAAACCTGTTTACGTACGAAGGACAAGACTCGAAAGAAATTCTTTTTTCGATCCAATATTTGTTCGGTTTTAAAGTCCATCCGATTTTCAGGCTTTTTGGCGGAAGAAACGGTGGCGGTCACGCCAACAAAATTCCCTCCTATCAGTTAGTCGATTCGTACGGATGTATAGACGGGCTCCCTATTGACGAGTCGCCTTTGTATGATCCGGCCAAACCTTGGGACAACCGCGATCCGCGTTTAGCATGGACACTTGCGCTGCCTTCATCGGGCTATTCCGACTGGCAAAATGAACCAGGCTGTATTTTCCAGGGTTTTCAATTCGAAACGCACCGAGACAGTGTGAAATGCTGGAACTATCACACGCCAACCCCTTCGCGAGTAGATAACCAGGATGCGTTGAATGCCTACGCATCGTTCAGTGGTATAAACTGGCGTAAATATGTGAATGATAAGAACTACGGAGACGTCAATAACTGCGACAATAACATCATTGTGATCCGTTATGCTGAGGTATTGCTGATTTATGCGGAGGCTAAGGTGAGAGCAGGTCAAACCGACGCTTCTGTCTATACCGCGCTGAACAAGGTCCGCTCGCGTGTGGGAATGCCAAACATTGAAGAGACTGGCGACGAACTGCTTTATGCCATTGCGCGCGAACGCCGTCACGAGCTGTCCGGAGAAGGTCAGCGGCTTTCCGATATCCGTCGCTGGAAAATTGCCGAAGACGTAATGAACGGCTTTATACTCGGAAGGATGCAGAAGTCTTATCCTACCAAAGCACCCGTCATCGACGAATGGGGTACGCCCGATTACGCCGCTGCCGGCATTCCGATTGCTTCGGATGTGAACGATCCCAATACGTCCATGCGTACAGTCGATAGACGTATTTTTAATCCCAACAAGGATTATCTTTGGCCCATTCCTTATATCGAAAGGCAGACAAATCCGAGTTTGACACAAAACCCCAACTGGGAATAACAAATACGTAGCTATGATTTCAAAAAGAATTATCCAGTCGCTGGCTTTAAGCCTGGCTTTATTGATCCTGAATCATTCCCCGACATCCGGGAAAGAAAAAAAATACGATGTGGTTGTTTACGGCGGCACCTCTGCCGGGATCGCTTCAGCCATTCAGGCCTCAAGGATGGGTAAATCGGTCGTGATTATTGAACCGACTCACCGTCTTGGCGGACTGACAACCGGCGGATTAGGGCAAACCGATATTGGAAACAAATTTGTGATTGGAGGGATCTCCCGTGAATTTTATCAAAATATCCGGAAGTATTACGACGATCCGAAAAATTGGCGTTGGCAAGACAGGGGTGAATACCTGGATGAAGGACAAACGAGAACCGAAAAGGGCGAAGATGCGATGTGGACATTCGAACCTTCCGCTGCTTTGAAGGTCTATAACCAAATGCTTTCCGACGAAAAAGTGGATATTGTCTACGGCGAACGGCTGAACAGGGAGACTGGTATCCGTAAAAAAGGCGACCAGATTGAATCGATTAACATGGAGAACGGTTCGCAATATACCGGAAAGATGTTTATTGACGCGACCTATGAAGGGGACCTGATGGCCGCAGCGGGAGTCAGCTACGCGGTAGGAAGAGAGGCTAATCGGGAATACGGGGAAACGTTAAACGGTGTGCAAGCCAATCGTATCGGCCGAACACTGAGTTGGACGGTTTCCCGGAACGCGTATAATCACAATTTTATTGATCGGGTTGATCCGTATGTCGTGAAAGGAAATCCCGAAAGTGGACTCTTGCCCTATATCTCTGAGGAACCTCCGGGCGTAGATGGGGATGGCGACCATAAAATACAGGCTTACTGCTTCCGAATGACGCTAACCGACCATCCGGACAACCGGATTCCCTTCAAAAAGCCGGCAAATTACGACGAGCTCAATTATGAATTGCTTTTCAGAAACTATGAGGCAGCACCGGGACCGATTGAGGAGATGTATCCTTATGGCGACAAGCTGGTGCCCTGGATCAATTCACCCATGCCCAATCGTAAGACGGATACCAATAACCAGAAGGGATTCTCCACCGATTTCATCGGACAGAATTACGACTATCCCGAAGCATCGTATGAAGAACGGGAAAGAATTGTCCAAGCGCACAGAGACTATCAACAGGGATTAATGTGGACGCTGGCTTATCATCCCAGAATTCCTAAAAAAGTACGAGACGCTGTGTCAAAGTGGGGTACGTGTAAGGATGAGTACGAGCAGGGAAGCGACGGATGGCAGCAACAACTTTATATCCGTGAAGCGAGGCGTATGATGAGCGACTACGTGATGACCCAGAAAAATTGCGAGCGGAAAGACGTTGTGGAGGACCCAGTGGGGATGGGCGCATACGGGATGGACTCACACCACATACAACGTTACGTAGACGTGAACGGGTTTGTGCAGAACGAGGGAAATGTGGAAGCACATGGCCATCGTCCCTACCCGATCAGCTACCGGTCAATCGTTCCCAAGAAAAAGGAATGTGGAAATCTACTTGTTCCGGTTTGTGTAAGTGCTACGCATATCGCTTTCGGCTCCATCCGTATGGAACCGGTGTTTATGGTATTGGGACAGTCGGCAGCTACCGTTGCCTGTCAGGCTATCGATGAAGGAGTGGCCGTACAGGATGTCGATTACGCAACGTTAAAAAACACATTGTTAAAAGACAAACAGGTACTGGAGATTCAGATTGATAACTAAAAGGCTCATTTGACGCAACGAAACCTGCATTTTTTCGCCTAACGCATAGGATGATGAAAATGCAGGTTTCATCAGTTCATAAATTTAAGATAAAACGATAGTATGAAACGAACACCAAAATCACTTTTGCTTCTGCTGGTTATTGCTTTTTCTTTTTTTTCCTGCAGCAGGGATGGCGCAGTTGATGCAGACGTAATTATTTACGGTGGCACCTCAGCTGCGGTCACGGCGGCGGTACAGGCGAAGAAATCGGGCAAATCCGTTATTGTGGTGTCACCGGATAAACACCTTGGCGGCCTCTCATCGGGTGGTCTGGGTTTTACCGACACGGGCAATAAATCGGTCATCGGCGGCTTGGCACGTGACTTTTACCACCGTGTTTACCTGCATTACGAGGACAGTGCCGCCTGGCAGTGGCAAAAACATTCCGAATACGGCAATAAAGGCCAGGGAACACCCGCCATGGATGGCAATGCGCGTACCATGTGGATTTTCGAACCGCATGTCGCCGAACAGGTGTTCGAGGATTATGTGAAGGAATTTGAACTGGACGTCCGGCGGGATGAGTGGCTGGACCGTGAAAAGGGTGTGGCCAAAGAAGGAGACCGGATCGTTTCGATCACCACATTAAGCGGGAAGACCTACAAAGGGAAGATGTTTATCGATGCCACCTACGAAGGTGACCTGATGGCCGCAGCCGGGGTGAGTTACCATGTAGGCCGTGAGGCCAACCGTGTGTATGATGAAAAGTGGAACGGGGTGCAGACCGGTGTGCTGCACCACGGCCATTGGTTCAATAGCGATATCAGTCCGTACAAAGTGCCTCGCGACAGCACCAGCGGTTTGTTGTATGGCGTTTCGGGGGAAGACCCGGGTACATACGGCGAGGGCGATCACCGCCTGCAGGCCTACTGCTTCCGCATGTGCCTGAGCAATCATCCGGACAACCGGGTGGCTTTTCCGAAACCGGATAATTACAACGCCGAAAACTATGAGCTGCTTGCCCGTGTGTTCGCATCGGGATGGCGGGAGACGTTCCGTAAGTTTGACCCGATTCCTAACCGGAAAACAGACACCAACAACCACGGCCCGTTCAGCACGGATTTTATCGGGATGAATTATGACTACCCGGAGGCGAGCTACGAGCGCCGCCAGGAGATCATCAGGGAGCACACCGATTACCAACAGGGATTGATGTACTTCCTGGCAAATGATCCGCAGGTGCCCGAAGAGGTGCGGAGCGAAATGGCACAGTGGGGACTGGCGGCAGACGAGTTCACAGACAACGGCAACTGGCCGCATCAGCTGTATATCCGGGAAGCCCGTCGCATGGTTGGACAGTATGTGATGACCGAGCACGACACGTTCAGTGAACGGGAGATCGCAGACCCCGTGGGGATGGGATCTTACACGCTTGATTCACACAATGTACAACGCTATGTGAAACCGGATGGATTTGTACAGAATGAAGGCGATATTGGTGTTTCTACCAAGAACGGTCCTTATAAAATTTCATACGGCTCGATTATACCTAAGCGGGAAGAGTGTGCTAATTTGCTGGTGCCGGTATGCCTGTCGAGTTCGCACATTGCTTTCGGTAGCATCCGCATGGAGCCGGTGTTTATGATTTTGGGTCAGAGTGCGGCATTGGCGGCGTCACTGGCAATCGATAACGAGGCGGGTGTTCAGGACGTGGCGTACGAAGATTTGTTGAAGGTGTTAGAAGAAGAGAAACAGGTATTGTCTACCCCCGCTGTCGAAAAGAATTAAACTGAATTGGAAAAATAGTAACCGCGCATATCGCCAATCAGAAAACAGTGGTAGGATTGATCGCTTGCGACATAGTCCTGCCACTGTTTTGTGTTTTTATCGCAGGTTACCGGTTTGCTTTTTATCAATTAATTTATCTAAGTTTGCAAGTAAGGATAACTAATCAAAGATAGACATAGCCAATATCCAATACTCCTAAAGGTTCTCATCTCTTGCTAACGGGAGAAATTATGGATCAAAGCTATCTAAATAGTCAGGCTACCTCCGATAAAACGCTTGTTTTGCGCATCCAGCAAGGCAACGAGGAGGCTTTTACGCTATTTTATGAGCGACACTACAACCGCATGTACCTTTCTGCGTATCATTTGCTGCGTGATGAAGAAGACGCACGGGATGCCGTGCAGGAACTTTTTTCCGAAGTTTGGCAACGCGCAGACCGCATTGATGTCTCCGGTAATATCAAAGGTTACCTTTATACTGTATTGCGTAATCGGATCCTTACGGCGATGAGCCGCAGCAAATATTTTAACGAATACATTAATTCCTTTGCAGTCTTTGGGCAACAGAGTACTGAAGTCACAGAGGAGACTGTGCTCGTACGCGAACTGGAGCAGCTTCTGGAGCAAAAAATCAACCAGCTGCCACCTAAAATGCGGGAGGTTTACGAACTTTCTTGGCACGATCACCTGAGCAATAAGGAAATTGCCCAACGGATGGCCATTAGTGAAGGAACGGTTAAGCAACATAAACATCAGGCAGTCCGAATTCTCCGCGGTAAACTCCAACGGTTGGCGTCGATCTTGATGCTGTTTTTCTAAGAATTTTTTAAACAGACTATAACCTTTGCCTTTTCCATCAGTATTGTATATAAAGGGATGAGAACCTTTAGGAGTCAGTTTTAATCCAATGCAGGAACACGAAGAAATCAGACAATTATTCGAACGATACCGTGAGGGGCGGTGCACAGCTAAAGAAGAGGCACGCGTGCATGCTTGGTTTAATCATTATGCCAAAAATCAAGCCCACGGGCTCGATGAATTACAAAAAATGTACGAAGCTGATCGTACGTATAAAATTAAGAAATGGGTGCACTGGCTGCCCTATGCCGCAGCAGTAATTTTGGCCGTTGCGGTTGGATTTTTCTTTTTAGATGCAAAGTTTAACGCACAAGAAGAAAGAAAACAAGATAGAAAGGTTGCTGCCGCAGACATTGCGCCGGGAAGAAGCCGTGCTACCCTCTCTTTTGCCGATGGTCAAACAATCGATTTAAGCGACGAAAAGACGGGAATTGTCATAGGAGAAAGGGTTAGTTACCTCGATGGAAGTGAAGTTTCTGATGGAAACGGAAATCTTTCATCTAATATTCCACGTCTTATGTCTCTAAGTACACCAAAAGGTGGCACCTATCAAATCACTCTACCCGATGGTACCAGGGTTTGGCTAAATGCTGCTTCAACATTGAGGTATCCGTCGCGATTTGAAGGTAATGAACGTATTGTAGAAATTGAAGGCGAAGGATATTTTTCCGTGGTTAACGATAAAGAAAGGCCATTCAAGGTCATCAGTAGAGACCAGGAAATCGAAGTGCTTGGCACGGAATTTAACATCGCATCTTATCCCGATGACAATGAAGCGAAAACGACATTGGTAGAAGGTAAGGTAAAAGTTTCCTCATTAATGCAAGTCAACCAAAAAGGTGTATTAATCCCCGGTCAACAAGCCATCACTCGCGGTGCCAATATAGATGTACAAACCGTAGATGTCGCCCAATATGTTGCTTGGAAAGAAGGCAACTTTCATTTCGATAATATTTCGCTGGCTGAACTGATGAAGCAGATTTCGCGATGGTATGACGTTGAGGTAATCTACCGCAATACAGTACCACAAGAGCGATTTAGTGGGGGAATGTCAAGAAATGTAACACTGCAGACGGTTTTGGAGCTGTTACGTATGTCGGAGATAAAATACCGGGTTGAAGGCAGCAAGCTAATAATCGAATAACCAATTGATTTATTGTTTACCTTAAAAATTATGATATGAATAAAAAAGATACAACATAACTGGTGGCATGCAAAACATACAGGGAAGACGCATCACCATCCTCCCTGCAATGTTGGATAACGCAATTTAGCGCTAGTTAACGAACAAATCAACATTATCCAATCACCGCAAACTTAGGCATTAGAAACATGAGCTGCAAGTATCGTGTTTCCCATGGCTAAGCACGCGGTATAACTGAAAATTATGAGCATAACCAAAGATGCCCTGATACATCGCTGTCAGTTTCAGGGTATAAACCAACTGTTAATCATCATGAAATTAACGGCCGTGTTATTGTTGATGGGAAGCCTTCATTTGAGCGCTGCATCCTATTCACAAACCATTACCTTGGAAGCCAAAGACTATTCGCTCAGGGAAGTGTTCAAAGCAATTCAGAAACAGACAGATTACAAAGTCATATACAACGTCCGTTTTCTGGAAGGAACCAAACCCGTGGATGTGTCAGCTAAAGAGATGCCGCTGGATACGTTTCTCGATAACGTATTGCATGACCAAGCATTGATATACACGATCAGCGAAAAGACCATTCTTATTGGAAAAGTCAAACAAAAGTTGCGGTCTGCACCCAGTTTAAGTGTCGAAGCAGCTAGGCAGGAGCGCATTGTCACGGGTAAAGTCACTGATAAATCGGGCAAGCCATTGGAAGGAGTAACCGTCACGGTAAAGGGAGCTACGACGGTAGTGACCACCGATTCGGATGGTAATTATCAGATTAACGTGCCACAAGATGGCAAAGCATTGGTGTTTACGATCGTGGGGTTCGAAGCAGCAGAATATACCATTGGAAGCCAACGCGCCATTAACGTTTCGTTGGAGGCCTCGGTAAGCGATTTGGATGAAGTGGTTGTAGTCGGATATGGGACACAAAAAAAGGAGACGTTGACAGGAGCTATTTCTTCAGTCCAGGGAAAGAAGCTAGTGGAAAGCCCAGTTACTAATACCACCCATACATTGGCTGGACGACTGCCCGGAGTCACCACAGTGACGAGAGGAGGCGAGCCGGGTAACGACGGAGCAACGATTAGAATACGAGGTACCAACACATTGGGAGATAATGGTGCACTCATTGTGGTAGATGGCATTCCGGGGCGCTCATTGGATCGGATTGATCCGAATAGCATTGAATCATTGACTGTTTTGAAAGACGCTTCGGCAGCCATATATGGTTCACAAGCGGCCAATGGAGTTATTTTGGTTACAACAAAACGCGGACAAATTGGGCGACCCCGTCTAACATTGAATGCAAATGTTGGATTAAATCAACCCACCGTTTTACCCAGTTTGACAAACGCGGCCGAGTATGCGATCGCTCTCAATGAACTTGATGTTTATAAAAATCGGACGCCAAGATATACCGACGATGAAATTGAATTATTTCGCAATGGATCGGATCCTTGGAAGTATCCAAATACGGATTGGTTTGAAGAAACCTTTGAAAATTGGGCAGGGCAATCTAATTTAAATATGGACGTTGCCGGTGGAGGAGAGTTTGTGCGGTATTATCTGGCAGGCGGTTCCAGAACTCAAAACGGAATCTACAGAAATAGTGCTACGCGGTATAATCAATACGACTTCAGAAGTAATATTGATATCAATATTAATAGGTACTTAAAATTAAGCGCGAATCTGTATGGGCGATTGGAAGATAGAAATCAACCAATGGGTAATAATGGGGTGAGTGATATCTTTAGAATGCTGGTGAGAGGAAAACCTAATACTCCGGCATATTGGCCAAATGGTCTTCCTGGACCAGATATCGAGTACGGGAGCAACCCTGTTGTTATTACCACAGATCAAACGGGCTATAATAGCGATAAACGTTATAACCTAAATAGTAATTTTTCGCTGCAATTTAAGGTGCCGTGGATTGAAGGGCTTTCGTTAACAAGCAACATTGGATGGGATAAAGGGTTTCGGTTTCAAAAGCAGTTTCAGAAACCATGGTATCTTTATTCCTGGGACGGCCAAAGTTATGACGAAGGAGGGACCCCCTTGTTAACCGCTGGGAAAAAAGGGGTAGACGATCCTAACCTTACGCAGTATTTTTCAACCGATTACGACTTTCTCTTTAACGGATTGATTGATTATCAGGCGAACTTAACAGACCGTCATCAGTTAAAATTACTTGTCGGTATTGAAACACGAAAAGGGCGGAATGATTATTTTGAAGCCTATAGACGGTATTTTGCTTCAACTGTTATCGATCAATTGGATGCCGGTGGAACCAGTGAAATGCGAAACGAGGGGAATGCTTCTCACTACGCGAGAATGAATTATTTTGGTCGGATTAATTACGACTTCGCATCAAAGTACCTTGTCGAATTCATCTGGCGTTTGGACGGTTCTTATATTTTTCCTGCGAACCGACGCTATGGTTTTTTTCCTGGAATGTCCTTGGGGTGGGTGGTATCGGAAGAGGATTTTTGGAAAGAAAATGTCGGCCTCATCAATCATTTAAAACTCCGCGGTTCTTATGGGCAAACTGGTAACGACCGGATTACAGAATGGCAATACCTAACAACGTATGGATTTGCTTCAAACGTTCAGAATCAAGTGTTTGATGTCGATAATGAGCAAAAGAGTTTGTATGAATTGCGGATACCCAATCCCATGGTTACTTGGGAGAAAGCCAATCAGGCGGACCTCGGTATCGATGCAAGTTTTTGGAGTGGGAAACTGGCGCTTACATTTGACTACTTCGATTATCGGCGGTCGAACATCCTGTGGAACAGAAATGCCTCCATCCCCAGAAGCACGGGGCTGACACTACCACGTGAGAACATCGGTAGCGTGCAAAATAAGGGATATGATTTTAACGTCACGTTTCATCATCAACAAGATGTTTTGGTGTATTCAATTTCACTTAACGGCGGATACGCCAAAAACAAGATCACGTTTTGGGACGAAGCTCCTGGAGCACCCGTTTATCAGCAATCTACGGGCCGCCCTATTCCTACAAATCCGAATAGTGTAAATAATGATCTTTACTATCAAGTCATTGGCATATTTCGAGATGAAGCAGCATTAGAAAGCTATCCACACTGGCCCGGTGCGAGAACCGGTGATCCTATTTTCAAAGATGTTAATGGGGACGGCGAGATCAATGGCAATGACCGGGTACGAAGCGAAGAAACAAATATACCCACGTTCCAGGGAGGGATCGGCTTTAACTTAGCATACAGGCAGTGGTATCTTTCTGCATTGGTGCAGGGCGCGTCAGGCGGCGTACGATATATCCAGACTGAAAGCGGAGATTTAGGTAACTATCTGAAACGAGATTTTGACGGCCGCTGGACGTCTGATAATCCAGATGCAAGCAAACCAAGAATATATAACCGAAACGAAGACTACTGGACAACAAATAGAAACACTTTTTATCTGTTTAGCACTGACTATGTCCGGTTGAAAAATCTGGAACTGGGATATCATTTTCCCGATAAATGGATCGGAAAATGGGGAGTGAATGCGCTCAGACTGTATATAAGTGGTTATAACCTGTTGACATATTGTCCGGATTTGACGGATTTCGATCCGGAAGGTAGTGATGAGCGGGGATTGAATTATCCGTTATCGCGGATTTTGAATTTTGGATGTTCATTAACATTTTAAGTCATGATATTGAAAAAATTATTGCTGGTTTTATTGATCTCCACATTTTTTATTTCTTGTGAAGATTATTTAGAGATCCAGCCACTGGACGAATATGCGGATGACGCCGTTTGGAATAATGACCCAGCTTTGATTCAATCGTTTGTCAACAATATTTATAATGGCCTTGGACAGACAGGTGTGCGGGTAATGATGAGTACCTATGCCGATGAAACCATGTTGACGTTTGGTTGGGATGCAGATGCGGTTACGAACAGTTTGATCACGCCAACTAGCTATTTCCGGTTTAACAACACACAAGATCAAAGTGGCTTTTATGTTTGGGAGAACGTATATAAGCAGATTCGGGCTTGCAATCTTTTTTTTCAGAAGATCGTGGATGCCACAGCGGTCTCTGACGTCGAGAAAGTGCGATTAGAAGGTGAAGTTCACTTTTTAAGAGCTTACCTATATCACATGTTGGTTTCGGTTTATGGCGGCGTACCTATTATTGACAAAGCTTACCAATTGGGCGATGATTATTTTGCCCTAAGAAATTCATTCGAAGAATGCATCGACTTTATCGTCGAAGATTGTGATCAGGCCTATATCAAGTTGTTGGATAATATGGATAAGGGGCGACCTAGCAAGGGTGCGGCATTGGCATTGAAATCCCGGGTTTTATTATTTGCGGCGAGTGACCTTTTTAATACTGGGGGCACGTGGGCAACTGGCTATGAACACCCTGAATTAATCGGCTATGTGGGAGGCGATCGGGAGGCCCGTTGGAAAAAAGCGAAAGAAGCTGCTAAAGCTGTCATCGACCTGAATTTCTATGCATTGCATAAGGAAGTGCCCGCTGAAGGCGACGATATATCCAAAAATTACGGGGAGATTTTCCTCTTGAACGAAACGAGCGAAGATATTTTTGTTAAATTTTATTCGCAGAATATCGTCAGCGGATTGGTTATGCCGGCACTTAACAATGGTCCTAACGGTTGGCATTTACGCGGAGCCAACACTCCCATAGGACAAATAGTGGACGAATATGAAATGGCGGACGGATCGGCATTTGATTGGAACAATCCCGAACATGCTGCCAGACCTTATGAGGATCGCGAACCACGGTTTTATGCGTCTATTTTATATGATGGGGCTCCATGGAGGGAACGCCCGGATGACCTAAAAGCAATCGATCCGATAGGGGTCGTCCAAACAAGTTTTCGGGAACATTGGAATTCTTCTACAAATGCCATTGAAGAAATTCCCGGCTTGGATACCCGCCAGAGTCCGTCGGATGATTGGAACGGAAGTTATACCGGATATAATCTCAGAAAAGGTTCAGATCCGTCTGTTGACGCGCGTTTTGCACAACAAATCTGCCCTTGGCGTTTCATCCGGTATAGTGAAATTTTACTGAATTATGCGGAGGCATGTATAGAACTCGGAGACGAAGCAGAAGCGAGGTTGTACATCAACAAAATCAGAACCCGAGCTGGGTTGCCTGCTGTTAAAGAGAGTGGAGTGGCGTTGAGAGAACGGTATCGGCATGAACGTAGAATTGAACTGGCGTTTGAAGATCATCGGTATTTCGATGTGAGAAGATGGATGCTCGCACCCGATGTCTATAAGGATGTTCAGGCCATCCATATTGTTCACAAGTTAAATCCCGACCGGGAAACTACTACGCCTGTATACACGGTGTTGCCGTCCGTCCAACGTAGGGATTGGAAAGATCGGTTTTATTTTCTGCCGATCAAATTAGATGAAATGAATAGAAACCCGAATCTGGTCCAAAATCCATTGTACTAAAATGGTTGCTACTTTTATGTTACGATTTTTAAAGCCGACATATTTGTTGATTATATTGATTTGCTTAATTTCTTTCTTATCGCTTCATGGTCAGCAGACAGAAAGATACTACCTGTCGGGAAAAGGTGCCTTGGATGCTGTTTGGTGGGATTTTTATTGTACAAAGGGAATGAACAGTGGTGTTTGGACCCGCATTCAAGTGCCCTCCTGTTGGGAACAACAGGGATTTGGCGGTTATAACTATGGGCATGATGAATTTGAAAACCGGTTAAATGAAGAAGGCTTTTATAAACGGCGATTTCGAGTACCCGAGATGTGGAGGGGAAAACAAATTTTTTTGGTTTTTGAAGGCGTGATGACGGATGCAATGGTTACGGTAAACGGCAAAGTGGCCGGTCCGATCCATCAGGGAGCCTTTTACGAGTTTCAGTACGATGTCAGCGAATTTCTTAATTATGAAGCGGACAACTTGATTGAGGTTCACGTTAAGAAGCATTCTGAAAATCAGTCGGTCAACGAGGCAGAGCGAAAAGCTGATTTTTGGGTTTTTGGAGGAATATTTAGGCCTGTTTATTTGATGGCTAAGCCAGCTGTGAATATTAACCGTGTCGCGGTGGATGCTCAAGCAGACGGTGCTTTTAATGCCGACGTTTATACAGATGGTTGGAAAAAAGGAAATCAGCTGATGTTGGAAATCAAAGAAATAGGTGAAGCCACCTCTGTCTGGTCTTACAATTATGAGTTAACAGGTTCACGTACACATATCAAAGGCAATTTACCCAATCCAAGGACTTGGTCTCCCGAGTTCCCCCATCGTTATGAATGGATATTTCGCCTGACTGACCAACGAGGAGAAGTCATCCATATTCAAAGCGAAAAGATTGGCTTTCGTACGGTGGAAATACGGGAGAGTGACGGTATTTATGTAAATGGAGTGCGGGTAAAACTAAAAGGAGTCGACCGCCATACATTCCATCCGAAGTTTGGAAGAACATCAGCTCCCGAGTGGAGTATTAAAGCAATCCGTACGATGAAGGACATGAATATGAACGCGGTACGTATGTCGCATTATCCACCGGACAAGCATTTTCTGGATGCATGCGATTCCCTGGGGTTGTTTGTGCTGGACGAGTTGACAGGCTGGCAGGATCCACCATATGACGACACAGTGGGAAGAAAGTTATTAGAGGAAATGATCGTCCGCGATGTTAACCATCCTTCTATCATCCTTTGGTGTAATGGAAATGAAGGTGGCGAAAACGATCACCTGACCGATCATTTTGCTGAACTGGATATCCAAAGACGAACCGTCATTTATCCTTGGCAAGATTATGCATTGACCAATACAGCACACTATATTGATTACGACTATCTAGCATTGGACGGCTTCAGTAAACGTAAAATTTTCTTTCCAACCGAATTCTTACATGGCCTGTACGACGGAGGTTTAGGAGCAGGGTTGGAAGATTATTGGCAAAAAATGTGGGAAGATCCACTTTGTGCGGGAGGGTTTCTATGGGTTTTTCAAGATGAGGCTATTGAGCGAACGGATAGAAATGGCGAATTGGATACCGACGGCAACCACGCACCTGATGGTATTTTGGGACCCTATTATGAGAAAGAGGGTAGTTACTATACCATAAAAGCTATATGGTCACCTATTCATTTCGAAAAACGCTACATTACAAATGCGTTTGATGGTACGTTTCGGATAGAGAACAGGTATCTCTATACAAATCTTGATCAGATCAAGTTTCAGGCAGAGTGGGTCGGTTTTCCTTCTGGCGATGAGCGAGAGCGTGTAATAACGAAGGACTCACTGATCATCCAGCTCGACCCGGGTCAACGAGGCATATTGAAACTTACCCTCCCCGAGGAATGGAAAAATTCAGATCTTCTGCGAATCAAAGCTATCGATAAGGGAGGACAGGAGATAAATACGTGGAGTTGGCCGATTAAAAATGCTAGCCAAAAGGCCCAAGAGTGGCTCTCGGTACAGGAAGAAACTATGCAGATAAGTACACAAGATACGGATTCTTTATGGATTATCTCTTCAGGCGACGCGAAATTCTCCTTCCGAAAGGCAGACGGTATGTTGTCCAAGGTTGAAACATCCAGAGGTGTCGTGCCGCTTACCAACGGGCCACTCTTTGTGGGAACTGACGCACAAATTATTGCCGTTGAACACGGAGTTGAAAAAGCGATACCTTGGATTTTGGCTACTACGGCCAACGGAAATCGATTCCGCTGGAATATCCGGTCTGGTGGACGACTCGATTTGACGGTATTCTACACGCCTATTGCTCGGCCCGATTTTACCGGCATCACGTTTGACTACCCGGAAGCCGGTATTGCCGGGATGAAGTGGCTGGGAAATGGACCTTATCGCGTTTATAAAAACCGGGAAAAAGGTGTGTTCTTCGGCATGTGGGAAAAAGCTTACAATAACTCAGTGACTGGAGAATCGGGATACCAGTATCCGGAATTCAAAGGATATCATTCTGAAATTTACTGGGCCAAGGTCCAATCCAAGACAAACGGTGGGTTTCAGATATTTGTATTTAGTGACGATGTCTATCTGCGTATGTTGACTCCGGAAGCACCTTCAATGCCTCAACGATCGGCAATAAACTATCCTCCGGGGGATATTTCCTTTTTGCAAACGATAAACGCAATTGGCACAAAGTTCAAAACAGCAGATAGACTAGGACCTATGTCTAAAGCGCCTTATTTTGACGCACGAAAGATGCATGAACGTCAGCTGGAATTGAAATTGTCTTTTATTTTTTAACTAACAGAAAAATATCGCTTAGTATGGTAAGAAAAGATTTTATAAAAGGTGCTATCGCAGCGTCTTTATTCGGTGTGTCAAGTCCCGCTATTCACGTTTTAGGAAATAGTCGTAAAAAAGGCACTTTCGGAGACTCGTATCCACCAATTCGTCGGATCACGAATGGGCCAAAATATCATTGGTTTGGGTACTACGATAAATTGCAGGTTGATATGACGAATCGATATGCTCTGGGGATGGAGGTCGATTTTGAACATCGCACACCTGAAATCTCCGATCGAATAAACATCGGAATTATTGATTTAACAAATGGTGACAAATGGGAGGAAATAGGTGAGAGTAACGCTTGGGGATGGCAGCAAGGCTGCATGTTACAGTGGATTCCAAATCGCGACAATATGGTAATTTGGAATGATCGACAAGGAGATCACTTTGTCGCTCATATACTAAATGTCCGCACGGGCGAAAAAAAAACACTTGATAAACCAATTTACGCGATCAGTCCAGACGGTACATGGGCCGTGGGTTTGGATTTTGGTCGGTTGCAGGATCTAAGACCGGGATATGGTTATAAAGGGGTGCCCGATTCTTATCGACATCTCAAGGCGCCTGAAAAGACAGGAATATACCGGATTGATCTTGATACCGGTGCCAGTACATTCATCATCCCTTATGCAAGGTGTGCCGCAATTCCTCATAAAGGAGAGGATGTAAGTAACCAGTGGCATTGGTATAATCACTTACTGATTTCGCCGGATGGAAAGCGAATTGAATTTCTGAACAGGTGGAGAAAAAGCAGGGATTTCGAAAATCAAGGGGGCGGCTTTGTAACCCGGATGTTTACGGCAGATAAAAATGGGGATGACTTATACGTCATCGATCCTTCCGGTTATACCTCACATTTTGTTTGGAAGGATCCTACTCATATTTGTGCATGGACTAGACCGGATGGATACCCCGATGGTTTTTATGAATTAGAGGACAAGACGGGAAATGTGAAGCCTGTCGGAAAAGGTATAATGGTTGATAATGGGCATAATACATATGTTCCGGGCCATTCCAATGATTGGATCTTAAATGATACGTATCCAAAAGGAGAAAGCAGATTACAAACACCGTATTTGTATCAAGTATCAAAGAATCGACGGATAAATCTTGGCGCATTTCATTCGGGAATAACCTATAAGGGAGAATGGAGGTGTGACCTGCATCCAAGATGCAGTCCGGATGGAAGAAGTGTAATCATTGATTCCGTACATGAGGGAATGGGCCGGCAGATGTATCTTATCGATATTGGTGATATTGTTGAATAAGTATCGTCAGCAAGGATATTGGAAGCATTACACTAAATAGAATACACAGAAAGTCATCGCGAAAGAGAATGATATAGCCATTCCTGTCTTTTTTTTGGAGAGGGTTCTATGGTAATCAAACGTTAAGGCCAAATTGTTGGTCAGACACCGATTAAGGCTAAACAGTCATTTTGAAATCTTAACCCCCGGATGTATCTTTGTTGTAACCAACATGGATAATCCTAGCAATTCATCAGCATATTGGGCTTCGGAGTTTCGGAAAGGAAACCCGAAAGCCTTTGCATATGTATTCGAATTGCACTATCGGCCGTTGTGTTACTATGCGAGAACGATATTGGCAAACCAAGCCGAAGCAGAAGATGCCGTGTCTGAGGTGTTGGTGTGTCTTTGGGAGAAGGCAGCTCATTTTGACAACCTGAATAGCGTCAAGGGGTTTCTTTACATCAGTACAAAAAATCTTTGCCTTGATAGACTGAAGCAGCAAAAGCGGCAGCATACTTCACTGCATGATTACTTGTATGCGGTCGACACGGGTGAGGGTATTGAAGACTTTGGCATGCTTGAATCAGAAATACTGGCGCAGGTATACGAAGAGATCGAACGCCTCCCCGCGAAAGCACGTGAAATTTTCAAGCTGATTTTCTTTCATGGTTCAAAAACGGACGAAGTGGCTATCAAATTAGGCATTTCCGTGAAGACCGTGCGCAACCAAAAGTCTCGTGCCATCCAATTATTGCAGACTGCACTGCTTCGGAAAGGATTGCCCGCTTTTTCATGGCTGTGCTGTTTGCTGATGCAGCGATAGGAAAAAAAAGATATATTTTTTTGGGCGTTTTGCGAGGTCTGTCGTTTCTATTATCGACAACAGGATTGAATATGCCCAAACAACGTCATTACATCGCTTACCTGATTGCACAGTCCCTTCGGCAAGCTCTATCGTCTGAAGAGCAAGTAGTGCTGAACGCCTGGTTGGACGAGCGACCGGAGAACCGGGCATTTTTCGACACACTTGAAGATACGGAAAACCTCCGGCAGAAATTGCAGGTGTTTCACGAGGTAGACCGGAAGCGTCTCTGGGAAATCACACAAGCTAAAATGGCTGATCGGGGAATGGTGAAGGATCGGCCGAGCCGCAAACTTCGCTTCTGGCTTCCTTATGCTGCCGCTGTTATACTCATCGCATTGATCGGAACGTGGATTTATTCGTCGGTGGGCGACGGACAACCGATGGAATCTGACAGGGTGTCTTTACTTTCCCATGCAGACGTCCCCCCCGGTGGTAGTCGTGCTACATTGACCCTGGCAGACGGGCGGACGATCGACTTGAGCGAGGCGCAAACCGGAATTATCGTAGGAGACGAGATAACGTACCTTGATGGAAATTCCGTGCTTGATGATCAAGTGAACGAGGAAATAAGCGAACATTCACTTACGCTCACGACTCCCAAAGGTGGCACCTATCAGGTAACGCTTCCCGACGGTACCAAAGTATGGCTCAATGCTGCCTCTACCTTGAAATATCCGTCACGGTTTGCAGGAAAGGAACGGGTGGTTGAACTGGACGGCGAAGCGTATTTTGATGTTACGCAAATGCGTAAAACCGCGAATTCGCAGATTCGCAAATCAGCAAATTCCCAAAGAATTCCATTCAAGGTAGTGAGCAACGGTCAGACGGTAGAGGTGCTGGGTACCCAATTTAATATTGAGGCATACGGTGGAGAATCAGAAATTAAGACAACATTAGTTAAAGGCGCTGTGCGGATTGTACCCGAGGCCGCAAGCCAGCCCGCGGTTACGCTATCCCCTGGTCAACAAAGTCGGTTAGCAGGTGAAAACATCGTCGTAAATGATGTCGATATCGAACCCTATGTTGCATGGAAATTGAATATGTTTCATTTTAAGCATACGCCGTTTGCAGAAATGATGCATCAGATTGAGCGTTGGTACGATGTGGATGTGGTGTATAACAGCCGGATTCCGCAGGAAACATTTAGTGGCCGGATGAAACGGAATGTTAGCTTGCTTGGGGTATTAAAGTTATTGAAAGCATCGGAAATTAAATTTCGCATTGAGGGCAGGCAACTTATTATTGACTAGAATAACCGTTATTAGGTAACCAATTTAACCATTTATAAACAGATTGCTATGGAAACATAAGTATTTTAGAATCGCAGGACGCTGAAACAGGAAGGTGTTACGAGCACCTCCCTGTAAAGTCCAGATATTGACATCGTATAACCAAGTATTAAAACCGGATTTTCAATATCCAAACCACACAAACGTAATGATAAATTATGTAATTCCTCCTTTGGGCAGGAGAAAACTGCCCAATGAACTTGCCAAATTATTCCGAATTATGAGGATAACTATGCTATTGCTTGTCGTCGGATGCGTGCATTTGAGTGCAACCTCAATGTCACAAACGATTACGCTTAAAGCAAACCGGCAATCGCTTCCCAAAGTATTTGAACTCGTTGAAAAACAGACAGGCTATCAGGTTCTATACAGCGATCGTTTTATTCAGTCGACCAAACCGGTTACAATTTCGGCCGATCGGATGCCTTTGGGAACATTCATGCAGGCGGTGCTCACTCCCGAGTCATTGACCTATCAAATCTTCGAAAATACCATACTGATTAGCCGATTGGCGACGGATGTTGCCGGAAATATTGACTCCGAGATGCAAAGCCAGCAACGAATGATTTCGGGTACAGTTACCGATGAATCCGGGACACCTCTGGAAGGAGTAACCGTGTCTGCCAAAGGTACCCCGGTAGCAGTGAAGACAGGCGGCGCGGGCGAGTACCGCATCGAGTTTCCTCTAGCGGGTACAATGTTGGTGTTTACAAATGTCGGGTTTGAACCGGCCGAGTATGCGGTAGGTAATCGAAGCCGGATGGATGTGTCGATGAAAGCATCCATGAGTGACCTCGATGAGGTCGTGGTTGTGGGGTATGGAACACAGCGGAAAAAGGACGTAACAGGTTCCGTTTCTTCGGTCAAGGGAGAAGATCTGGAAAAAACACCGGCGACAACGTTTGTCCAATCCTTACAGGGCAAAATTCCGGGGGTCGATATTAAGGCGGCTTCCAATGCGCCTGGTGGAGGGATGCGCATCCGGATCAGGGGCACAAACTCCATCAATGCCTCGAGCGAACCGTTATACGTGATTGACGGTTTCCCGGTGATGAACGGCGGATTTAATCCGCAGGGCGCGGGCAATCAGGCAAATCCGGCCGACCCACTAGCTTCTATAAGCCCGAATGAAATTGAATCGGTTGAAATATTGAAGGACGCCTCTGCTACTGCAATATATGGATCAAGAGGTGCAAACGGGGTTGTCCTGATTACAACCAAACGCGGGAAGGAAGGAAAGGCGAAAATCGATTTCGGATATTCCCTCAATGTTGCTTCGATCAGAAAGAAATTGGATCTAGCCAATGCAGAGCAACTTGCTGTTCTCACGAATGAATGGGCGGCCAATAACGGGCAGCCTGCTTTTTATGACGGAGTGAAAAAGCCGCTTCCCGAAGAGCTTGGTGAGGGCACGGATTGGCAGGATGTAATCTTTAGAACAGCACCCACGGCAGATTACAATTTATCCGTTTCCGGGGGAACGGAAAATACTAAGTATTTGGTAGCCGGAAGCTATTTAAATCAGGATGGTATTATCATCGAATCCAATTTCAAGCGTGCAGGCCTGAAATTTAACCTGGATCAACATATAAGTAAGCGTATAAAACTAGGTGTCAACATGAATGCAAGCCGGACCGTGAATGACGCTGTTCCTTCCGACGGTACAGGCTATCAACACGATTCTCCCTTATGGAGTGCTTTGACAACGACACCGGCTATCGCGGTACGGGATGAAGAAGGGAATTATATTCACAACCATAACGAAGGTATCGAGAAAATTATCGAGAATCCGGTGTCGATTGCCCGGACAAGAACGGACATTACCTATGCCAACAGGGTTTTAAGCAGTGCCTTTGCCGATGTTGAAATTATTGATGATCTTACCTTTAGAGCAAATTTCGGGGCGGATATCGTGAATTCCAAACGAAACATTTATGTGCCCAATACAGCCCAAACGCAGGCATTGCCGAATATAGGAATTGCGTCGGTAGGTACGATACAGTTTTTGAATTGGCTTGCCGAATATACCCTCACTTACAATAAAGCGTTCGGATCGGATCATCGGCTTTCGGTTTTGGCAGGATATACGGTTCAAAACTCTGATAATGAGTCGGTATTCAGCGAGGCGCAAGGATTTTCAACGAATAGTTTTTCGTTTAATAACCTAGCGGCTGGTTCTAATCCAAGGCCTTCCCAGACCTCCAAAGAGGAGTCTGGCTTGCTGTCCTATATCGGACGGATCAATTATGCGTATCGGGATAAATACCTTTTTACCGGGACGATACGAAGAGATGGATCGTCCAAATTCGGTGAAGACAATAAATGGGGGTATTTTCCATCGGTTGGAATCGCCTGGGTGCTAAGTGAGGAACCGTTCTTACGCAATTCCAATTTGCTCAGTAACTTGAAGTTAAGGAGCAGTTATGGATTGACGGGAAATCAGGATATCGGGTCATACGCTTCTTTAGCACTCTATAACACGACGCGGACCATCCTAGGTGGCGAACCCGTGATCGGATTCGCGCCAAATCGGATTGCGAATCCAGATTTAAAATGGGAGAAAACAAACCAGTTCAATGTTGGGGTGGATGCCGAGTTCCTGAAAGGTAAATTTCAGTTTTCTGCCGAATACTATATAAAGAATACAAAGGATCTGTTGTTAAATGTTACGATTCCCAACCAGTCGGGATATAGCAATTCGATACAGAATATTGGAGAAGTTGAAAACAGGGGAGTTGAATTAAGTGCCGGATTTAATACTATCGGCAAACTGAAATGGTCGTCTTCGGTCAATATTTCTTTCAACCGGAACAAGGTGGTATCGTTGGCGGAAGGAACCGAGCGGTTGATTTTTACACTTGGAAGAGGAGAAGCTTCATTTGGCAGTTCGATCGCCATTCCAGGCAGGCCGCTGGGTTCATTTTACGGATACCGGTTTCTGGGAATTTGGCAGAGTGCGGAGGAAATTACAGAAGCCGGCAATAGCGTCGGTGGTGTTAACCGACCGGGACTGCCAAAGTACGAAGACCTCAATGGAGACGGATTCCGGCAAAACGACGATGACAGAGCCATCATCGGAGATCCGAATCCGGATTTTATTTTCGGATTTTCGAACAATTTCTCCTTTCGGGACTTTAGTCTGTTTGTATTCGTCAACGGAAGTTACGGAAATGAGATTTTTAATTTGAACCGGATTGCACTATTGTCGCAACCCCAAAAACACAATGTGCTACAAGTTTACTACGATCAACGTTGGCGGGGTCCGGGTACAAGCAATACGATCGAAGCACCACTGCATAACGCCGGGGAATGGAAGAATGGGAGCGATAGAGATGTATTGGATGGGTCCTTTCTGCGCGTAAAGACGGTCACGCTATCCTATCATCTTCCCGAAAAATTATTGAAAGGAGTGGGTTGGCTTCGAAACACGCAAGTGTATCTGTCCGGCGAAAATCTACTGACGTTTACCAATTATAGTGGATTTGATCCAGAAGTGGATTTATACGCATCCAGCAATACCCAAATGGGAGTAGATAACGGATCTTATCCGGCATCTAAAAGCGTTCGATTCGGGTTTAAAGTTGGATTTTAAGCCTAATTAGCTAGAGATAAATATATCAGTGATGATGAAAACTAAAACTATAATTATAGCAAGCTTGGTAGCATTGATGGTCCTATCACTTTTTTCCTGTGAGGGCATTCTGGATGAAAATCCACCGAGCTCGATCAGCTTATCAAGTTTTTACCAGTCTGAGGACGATGCGCTGGCAGGGCTCTATGGTGCATACAGCATTATCTATAATGTATCGGCACAAACTTATTTAAACTACGGAGAGGTAAATGCGGATGATCTGGGAATCTCGCCGATTGTGTCCGACGCCTATTCGTGGGACTTCTTCACATACAACAGTGATGTGACCGGAGGCCTGTGGTCGGCTTGTTATAACGGGATCAATCGTGCAAATGAAGTGGTTCAATATACCGATCGAATCGATTTTAATGCTGAAAAGAAGGCGGATATCATCGCCGAAGCGAAAGCATTGCGGGCATTCTATTATTTTCAGTTGGTGCGCACGATGGGAGGGGTCCCTTTATATGAATCACCTACAGCGGGGTTTGACAACATTGATGCACCTCGGGCCACGGCAGACGAGGTATATGATTTGATCATCGGGGATTTGACAGCAGCCGCGGCAGAACTTGAGCCGATCAGTCCAGCAGGTAGAATCAATGCTTATGTAGCGGATGCATTGCTAGCCCGGATATTTTTATACCGCGGCGATTATCCCAATGCGTTGATGCATGCAAAAAGAGTAATTGATTCGGAAAGGTATAAGCTTTTTCCAGACTATGCTGACATTTTCAAGCCCAAGGGCAATAATGGGGTGGAACATATCTTTCAAGTGCAGTATTTAAGCGGTGAAATCAATAGTGGAGTTCCAGGAGCATTCGGTCCGAGGCAGCGACCCGGACAATTCCTAAAGTCATTTTGGGCCAATACAACTGTAGGCGGTTCCTGGGCCCCTTCGGCTGATTTCGTTGCCGAAAATCCCGATTCGTACCGTAAATCCGTAACAGTAGCTGATCGGTATGAACATATCGATGGGGTAACAGGCACGGTAACGATGGAGGAAATATATGGAGGCGATTTTCCTTATTATGTCTGTAAGTTTGATGACCGGGAAGCTGAATTGCAATCCGGTGAAAATTTTACGATCATCCGCTATGCAGATATTTTGTTGATCGCCGCAGAAGCTTTGAATGAGGTCGATCCGGGCGATGCTCAAAAATATAACTGGATCAATCAAATACGGGAAAGGGCCAGAAATGGTGTTGAAACAGATTTACCCGACCTTGTGGGGTTATCGCAAGACGAATTCCGCAACGCTGTTCTCGAAGAACGGCGATTTGAGTTGGCTTTTGAAGGGCAAAGGGCTTGGGACCTGAAAAGAAGGGGAACCTTTTTAGCGAAACTTAGTGCGCAGGGCAAGGAGGTCGAAGATTTCATGTTGCTTTTTCCAATTCCCGACGTACAAATAGAATTAAATCCAAATCTGGAACAAAACCCCGGATGGTGAACATGAAATGGACCTTACTTCTGTTTTGCCTGGCGTGTCATTCCACGAACGACTCATCTTCAGCTTCAAACGCAGGTAATGATCGGCCCAATATTATCTTCATGATGGCAGACGACCTCGGATGGGGAGACGTCGGTTTTAATGGTAATGAATTGGTAAAGACACCCGCGCTTGATCAGATGGCCAGGGAGGGTGTCGTTTTTTCCCGGTTTTATGCGGCGGCACCCGTATGCTCGCCAACGCGGGGAAGTTGCCTAACGGGAAGGCATCCTTTCAGGTACGGCGTTTTTTTTGCTAACCGTGGTAAAATGGAGCCGGAAGAGCTGACGTTGGCCGAGTACCTTCAGGGGAAAGATTATCGTACCGGTCATTTTGGAAAATGGCACCTGGGAACACTTACGAAAGAGGAGGTAGATGCCAACCGGGGAGGAAGGGATTCCGCTCATTATGCTCCTCCTTGGGAGAATGGATTTGATATCTGTTTTTCAACGGAGTCGAAAGTCCCTACCTGGAATCCGATGGTCACACCCGAAGCCGATGCGGGTGACATTGGGAAAAATAAACCGGGAATGCCATTCGGCACGTTCTATTGGAACGAAAAAGGAAAGAAAATCAACGACAACCTCGAAGGGGATGATTCGCGTGTGATCATGGACCGGGTTATCCCATTTATTGAAGATCAGGTTAGTAATGAGGCTCCCTTTTTTGCAGTGGTTTGGTTCCATACGCCACATTTACCCGTTTTAACGGGCGAAAAGTACCGGAATCTCTATAAAGGACAAAGTACCGATTTGCAGCACTATTACGGTGCGATTTCTGCAATGGATGAACAAATCGGTCGGTTGAATGCCCGGTTGAAGGAACTTAACATCGATAAGAATACATTGGTGTTTTTTACCAGCGATAATGGACCGGAGGGAAAAACACGGGCAAATCGAACGCAAGGCAGTACAGGGGGATTCCGTGGACGGAAACGCAGTCTCTATGAAGGAGGAATACGCGTTCCGGGTATTGCTGTCTGGCCTGCAAAAATAAAAGGGGGACGACAAACCGATTATCCTGCAGTTACGTCCGATTATTTTCCGACCGTACTCGATATTTTGGGTGAACGGAATCAGTTTCCGGTCCGTCCGATCGACGGGATTTCCCTCATGGAAGCCTTGAATGGGGATACGCAGGTGCGGCCGGTGCCCATTGGCTTTCAATCGGAAGAACAGAAGGCATGGATAGACAACCAGTACAAGCTCTTTGTTCGCAATGGCCAACCACCTGAACTGTATGATTTAGTAAACGATCCATTCGAAACGAAGGATATTTCAGGGGAGCATCCGGATCAATTAAAGAAAATGGAAAAATTAATAAGTGGTTTTGTAAATTCTTGCACGGCGAGTGAGCGCGGTGCAGATTATAACTAAAAATGATGGATAAATCGATTTTTCTATGCCTGATAGCCCTAGCGATCGGTGCAGGCTGCCAAAGAGCGGGTAATAACTCACCGAAACGTTCGTTCCCAGACAAACCCAATGTGCTATTTTTGTTTGCAGACGACCAGCGCGCAGATGCGCTGGGTTGTGCTGGAAACACGTATATCAAAACCCCCAATATCGATGAGTTGGCTGTACAGGGTGTTCGCTTTACGAACAATTACGTAATGGGAGGGCATCACGGGGCTATCTGTGCGCCAAGCCGGGCCATGCTGATGAGTGGAAGGAGCCTTTTTCACGTATATGATAAACTGGATGGCGTAACTACGATGCCCAAGTACTTCGCTGATCACGGATATGAGACCTTTGGGACCGGCAAATGGCACAATGGGGGCGCAACGTTTGAGGCGTCCTTTCAGCAAGGGAAAAATGTATTCCTCGGGGGTATGTGTGATCATTTCAGTGTCCCGTGCCGTGAGTTGGGTCCGGATGGTAAATTGACTACCCCGGTAAAGAAAAGCTATTCTACCGATTTGTTTGCAGATGCGGCGATTGAGTATTTAGATCAGTACGCAAAAGGGGATAAGGAAAATCCTTTCTTCTGCTACGTTGCGTTCACAGCGCCGCATGATCCCCGTTCCCCCCGAACGGATTACATTGGGATGTACGAACAAGCCGGCATTCCGATACCGGGTAATTTCAAGAAGTATCACCCCTTTGCATTCGACGATATGCAGATCCGTGATGAAAATTTAGCGCCATGGCCGCGTACGCCGGAGATGATTCAGGCGTCCTTAAGTGACTATTATTCATTGATCAGCCACATGGATAACCGGATTGGAGACATCATTGAAACCCTGAAAAAGGCGGGTCTTTTTGAAAATACCATTGTTGTTTATGCTGCGGATAATGGTTTGGCCATAGGCAGTCATGGACTATTGGGTAAGCAGAATCTATATGAGCATAGCATGAAGGTTCCGTTGATTATCCGTGGCCCTGGTATTCCAGAAGGGGAGGTTTCGGATGCGCTCGTCTACTTATACGACTTATTCCCCACCTTGTCGGATATGTGCGGGTTATCTGTGCCTGAAGGAGTAGATGGAAACGTGATTACGCCGATTATCAAAGGGGAGTCTGACAGTATGCGTACATCTTTGTTTACGGCCTACCGAAATACGGTGCGAGCGGTTCGGACGAAACAGTGGAAGCTGATCCGTTATCCAGAAAGGGATTATACGCAGCTTTTTAATCTAGCGAGCGATCCATTGGAGATTAATAACCTCGCTATGCTACCGGAAAGCAAGTCGACAGTTGATTCAATGACCGCATTGCTCAAGCAATGGCAGGTTGCAACGGACGACACAGCTGCTTTGACCGCAAAATCCATTTTGCCACTGGAGTATAACCCGGAAAGATTTGAACAGAACCCCGATGTCCATCAACCCAAGTATACGTTAGATAAGTATTTTACCGATTGAATTGATTTTTGGGTGAGGGTTGATTTTTGATGGTGTTGCCAAGCTGTAGAATAATTTGTAACTTTCCAGCGACAAAAGAGCTGGGATGTGACCGATTATAGCCAATACAGCGACAACGATTTATTACAGGAATTGCAGTACAACAGAGAGTCTGCCCTGGTAGCGCTTTACAACCGGTACTGGGATAAACTATTCGTGGTTGCTGCGAATCTACTTAATCGGGCCGAAGAAGCAGAGGAATGTGTGCAAAATGTGTTTTTAAGCCTTTGGAAGCGACGGGAAAATCTACAGCTTCGTTATTCGCTGCACACTTACTTGGCGGTGTCGGTGAAGTATCAGTCTCTCACGATGTTGGCGCATGCCCATCGTCGTTCTACGCAGGTAGAATGGAACGAGGCGCTGGACATGGTCGACACGGTTTCACCTGAAGAATCGTACTTAGCAAAGGAGCTGCAGCGCCGGATTGAACAAAGCATCAATCGACTTCCTGCCCAATGTCAGTTGGTTTTTCGGATGAGCCGTGAAAAAAATATGTCGGCGAGAGCCATTGCGGAAGAACTTCAATTGTCCGAAAATACGGTCAAAATGCACCTCAAGAATGCAACCAAAAAGCTGAAAGGCGACTTGTTGATACTTATTCCGACTGTCTTGGATCTCTTCTTCGATAAGACGAACTAAATTTTTCTTCCGATACACCCTTTTCCTGAAAAAAGTAGACTATGGATTAAAGACCCAATTGTAAATGGATTTAGCTCGTAGCGAAATAGAGGCTTTAGCGTCAAAAATGATCGACGGCAGCATTACGGCTTCCGAGCAAGTGCAACTTAATGTATGGTTGGACCAACAGATGACCAAGAATGTCGTCGAATTGGATACCACGTTTGCCGATAATGCCGAACAGCTTAAGGACCGAATGCTGCGACATATTCTCGAACGTGCAAACGCAGCGAGCCCGCATCGTGCCAGCGTCCGGATGATCCGATGGCTTCCTTATGTGGCGGCGGCAATGCTTATGGTAGCGATGATTGGTATAGGCGTACTGAGTGTGGATAACAAACGAGTGGCCAAGATAGACACGATACCCCTCTTGGATAGCATGGATATTCCACCAGGTGGCAGCCGCGCTGTGTTGACGCTCGCCGATGGCCGGACGGTTAACTTAAGTGAGACGCATGTAGGAATTGTCGTAGGAGATGAGATTGCCTATCTGGATGGTAGCTCCGTTTTCGGTAAACAAGAAAGTAAGGGAAGAAGTGAGCAAGACACCCGTTCACTGGTACTCACCACCCCCAAAGGGGGTACGTATCAGGTAACCCTCCCTGATGGCACCCGTGTGTGGCTTAACTCGGCTTCTACATTAAAATATCCGTCACGATTTGCAGACAATGAACGCGTGGTTGAGCTGAAGGGTGAAGCCTACTTTGAAGTCGCCGGTTCTCCAACCCTTCCGTTCAGGGTAATCAGCAAAGGACAAACAGTGGAAGTACTCGGAACCCAATTCAATGTCACAGCATACGAAGATGAGCACGACGTGAAAACAACATTGGTTGAGGGAGCTGTGCGTGTTATGCCCGGCACCGGACATCGGTCGCCCGTTACACTATCCCCGGGCCAGCAAAGTAGTTTGGTCGACGGCAAAATCACCATAGGCGACATCGATACCAGCCCCTACGTTGCATGGAAGTCAGGCATGTTTCATTTTAAGCAAACGCCATTTAGGGAAATGATGCGTCAGATTGAGCGTTGGTATGACGTAGATGTCGAATACGGCAGCAGCATCCCACAAGAAACATTCAGTGGCCGGATGAGCCGAAATGTAAGTTTACTAACGGTATTGGATTTATTAAAAGTATCGGAAATCCATTATCAGATTAAGGGAAAGAAACTTATTATCGAATAGTTAACGGAGGGATAAACTAAAATAAGACGCTATGGAGACCTGATTACTTCAAAATTACCCAGCAAGGAACACAATACAGGGAAGTGTTACCGGCACCTCCCTGCGCATGTTCAGACATTGCCTTTATTAAAAACCAAGTATTAACCGGATTATCCAATATCCAAACTGTGCAAACGTAATGATAAATTATGTGAATCTCCTATTGGAGACTAGAAAACTACCCAATGAACTAGCTCAATTATTCCGAATTATGCGAATAACAACGCTACTACTTTTTATCGGGGCGATACACCTGAGTGCAGCCACCCGATCGCAGACGATTACCCTTCGGGTCGACCAGCAATCGCTTCCCAAGGTGTTCGAATCGGTCGAATCACAGACCGGCTTCCTGGTCGTCTACAACGACCGTTTTGTAAAATCAGCTAAACCGGTTACGATCGTGGCTAACCGGATGCCCCTGGAGGAATTTCTCCAAGCGGTACTGACTCCACAAGCATTAACTTACCAGATCAAAGAAAATACGGTATTGATCAGCCGGCTGAAGAAAATCAATAGCGCCGAAGCGCCTCCTGCAGCGTCTATTCGACAACAGCGGACACTGACCGGAAAGGTTACGGATGAATCGGGCCGACCGTTGGCAGGGGTAACCGTATCCGTTAAAGGAGCTTCGATCGCAGTTACCACCGATGCCAGCGGCGAATACCGGATTACGATTCCTTCCGGAGGAAGTATCCTCGTGTTTACCAGTGTCGGTTTCGATTCCCTTGAACATCCGAGTGATAACCGGCAGACCGTTAATGCCTCGATGAAAGCGTCGGTCAGTGATCTGGATGAAGTGGTGGTGGTTGGATATGGAACCGTCCGTAAGTCGGATCTGACGGGGTCGGTTGCTTCGGTGAAAGCCGAAGAGTTGCAGGCCACACCGATTACGTCACTGGACCAAGGGCTGGTGGGTAGGGCATCGGGCGTGATGGTTACGCAGACATCCGGTATGCCGGGCGCCATTGCGTCTATCCGTATACGTGGATCCAGCTCATTGCAGGGCGGCAACGAACCCTTATATGTAATTGACGGTTTTCCCATCTATAACGGATCTGGATTTGGCAATACAGGCGGCAATGCGCGGATGAGTGGGTTGTCTGCGGTCAATCCTTCGGACATCGAATCGATCGAGATTCTGAAAGACGCGTCTGCAACGGCCATCTACGGTTCGCGTGCAGCAAACGGTGTCGTGCTGATCACAACTAAGAAAGGAAAAAGAGGTGAAGACCGGATTACGTTCGACGTGAATTACGGCATTCAGAACGTTGTACGGAAAATTGACGTGATGAACGCCTATGAATATGCCCAATTAGTGAATGAAGCGTATGTGAACGATGGACTTGAGCCGGTGTATGACGATGCTAAAATAGCCGAATTGCGCTCGAATCCGACAGGTACGGATTGGCAGGAAGAGGTTTTCCAACAAGCACCCACACAAAGTTACCAGCTTAATATTGCAGGGGGTAACGACCGGACCATGTATTCGGTCTCCGGCAATTATTACAGCCAGGATGGTGTTATCCGGAATTCCTATTTCGACCGATATCAGGGGCGGGTCAATTTGGAACGGGATGTGCTGAAGAATGTGAAGATCGGTACGCACCTGAATATCAGCCGTACCATCTCCAATGCAACACGAACCGATGCCGGGGGGCAACAGGGTGTGGTGTCGGCAGCAATGAAATTCAATCCCATTCAGCCGGTATACAGTGACGAAACATTGGGTATTTATACACCGGTCAATATTCCGGGGATCATTTATGCAAACCCCGTTGCTTCTGCATTGGAACGGATACATAAAAGCCAAACAACGCGCTTCCTTGGCGACATGTTTGCCGAATGGGCTATTCTGCCGGATCTGAAAGCCAAGGTTTCGTTCGGTACAGATTTATTCAATACGAAATTTGATACCTATGTCCCGGCAAAGATTTACGAATCCAATGGGGTAGCCAACGCCACAATTACGGGTGGATACAACACCAATTGGCTAAACGAAAATACATTGACCTGGACCAAGGAAATCAATGAGGTGCATAACATCAATGTACTGGGAGGACTTACCTTTCAGCGTTATATGGCCGAAGGTTTTTCGGGCTCTTCGCAGGGCTTCGTGAACGATATCCTTGGACCGAACAGTCTCGGGTCTGGGTCGGTCTACAATCAACCGTCATCCGATAAAACGGAATGGAGCCTGATGTCTTACCTCGGCCGTGTCAACTATGGGTTCAAGGATCGATACCTGTTTTCGATAAGTGGCCGTGTGGATGGCTCGTCACGTTTCGGAGCAAACAATAAGTTTGCGTTTTTCCCATCGGGATCGTTTGCGTGGCGGGTTATCGAAGAGCCCTTTTGGCAGCCAGGCCTACTGTCGGACCTTAAATTGCGCGTAAGCTATGGTGTAACGGGAAATCAAGAGATTGGATTATATCGGTCGCTTCCCACGTTAACCAACAATAGGTATACCATTGGCCGGGCACTGGTAACGGGCTTCTTCCCCAATATCATCCCCAATCCGGACTTAAAGTGGGAACGGACGGGACAGTTTGATGTCGGCGTGGACGTTGCCTTTTTTGACAATCGGTTGCGGCTGACATCCGACTTTTACCAAAAGCGAACCACGGACTTGATATACGATGTAACGGTGCCGTTTGTTTCCGGGTATGGTACATCGCTTCAGAATATTGGCAGTGTGGTCAATAATGGGTGGGAACTGGCAATCGAAGGGGATCCCTTCCGGGGTGATTTTTCGTGGTCGTCAAGTTTCAATATCTCTTTCAATCGGAATAAGGTATTGGAGTTGGGTGGCGAGTCGTATAAGGATGTGGGAACGGACGATGGCCATTTGAAAACAGGATCAGTGCACCGGCTGATTGTAGGCAAGCCGATGGGGCTTTTTTATGGATACCAGTACGATGGCCTTTTTCGCAATGGGGAGGAATTGGCGGCCGGACCAGCTGGCCCCACAAATTGGCTGGGTGGACGCCGCTACAAAGACATCAGTGGCCCAGATGGGGTACCTGATGGCAAGGTGGACGCTACTTATGACCGGGCGGTGGTCGGTAATCCCAATCCAGACTTTTTCGGCGGCTTTACAAACACGTTTTCCTACCGCGGCTTGGAACTGAACGTGTTTCTCCAGTATAGTTATGGCAACGATATTTTCAACTACAATGCGATGGAATTGGAACTGCCGTCGGGCGGTCAAAATGTGTACCAAGGACTGGTTGATCGGTGGACACCGCAGCATCCCGATGCAAAATATCCGAAAGCGACCACCAACCGGTCGGCAGTATTCAGCAATGTCTTTATTGAGGATGCTTCTTACCTGAAGATCAAGACAATTACGATGTCCTATACCTTTTCGAATCTTAAATTGAAGTATCTCAACCGGGCAAAGGTGTATGTAACAGGCCAAAACTTATTTGCCTTCACAAACTACAAAGGCTACGATCCGGAGGTAAGTTACCGGGGCGCATCTAATTTGGAAATAGGGGAAGACTTCGGTGGTTATCCCATGGCGAAAACATTTCTCTTGGGCGTACAAATTGATCTGTAAGTGAATCTGATTTAACAACGAACTGTCATGAACCCGACATGATTAAAATAATCATTTAAACCATAGGGTAATGATTATTTTAATCATCAAAGGCTCCATCCCGTGAAGACGGGACAGGTACTGACAATAAAAGACAAAAAATAAACAGATGAAATCAATGAAAAAATATATAGCGGCGTTATCGATCGCCTTTGCGCTGTTGACTTCCTGCGCTTCTTTTCTTGAGGAGCATCCGGAGGATAGATTTGTAATAGGCAATTTCTACGCCAGTGAATCGGACGCGGAAGCGGCCGTAAACGCGATCTACCAACAGCTGTATTCGATTTATAATCGGAACATGTTCTTATTGAATGACTTGACGACCGATGGCGAGAAGAATGGGCTGGGAATGCCCAACCAATTTCTGCAGGATTTGGAATACCTGCGTTTCAATTCCGAAAATACATTTATCCGCGATATGTGGCGCGACAATTATTCCGGTATTTCCCGGGCGAATGCAGCCATCGTAAATGTCCCTTCGGTAACCATGAACGAAACCTCAAAGGCAAGGTTGATCGGCGAAGCCAAATTTTTGCGCGGTTTATTTTACTTCAATCTGGTCCGTTTTTTTGGAGATGTTCCCTTAATCCTGAAATTGGAAAGCATCAACGATGCGATGCTGCCGCGATCGTCAGTTGCAGAAGTTTACCAGCAGGTCGTCAGTGATTTGGGAGATGCAGCCGCAGCGTTGCCTGTCAGCTATGGAGCAGCGGATATGGGCAGGGTGACTGCCGGTGCGGCCAAGATTTTATTGGGTAAGGTGTACCTGACCTTAGGTGAATACCAGCGAAGTGCAGACGTGCTGGCAGAGGTAATCACCCGCGAAGGCGACTACGGCTACGGTCTGCATGAAAATTACGGTGATAACTGGAAGTCGGAAACAGAAGCAGGTCGGGAGGCGGTACTCTATATCGAGTACATGGATCCCCCGGGTACCGGGAATAACGCAATGGTGCTTTGCGGACCCAAATACTCCATGCCGGGTGGCTTTGCCGTACTGGGGATAAACAATGGCAATGAAGCGGATATCCCAACCCTGGATTTATATACCCAATTTGCCGATGATGACGAACGGAAAGCGGCCACCTTCCGGACCGATTTCGTAAGCTTGATCGATGGTTCCGTGCATCGCAGCTCCATTCCTCTTTTTACGAAATATTGGGAAGAAGGTGAGCGTATCGGTGGCAATTCCGATGCGAACATCCACATCCTCCGTTATGCAGACGCATTGTTACTTTATGCAGAAGCATTGAATGAGCTGGATCGGACGGATGATGCGTTGGTGCAGTTGAATCGTGTGCGTAAACGGGCGTTCAACACGGACGAGGCGAATTATGGATCGCTCACTAAAGAGGCCTTCCGCGAGGCCGTCTGGCAGGAAAGAAGGTTAGAGCTGGCCTTTGAGGGACATCGCTGGTTTGATCTTGTGCGCACCGGGCGTTTTATCCAACAGATGAAAGCGCATGCGGCCCTCGAAGCGTCACTGGCCGAAACGAGTAAGACGGAAATTGGGCGGAATGTGCAGGAACACATGGTACTGATGCCGATTCCCCAACGGGAGATCGATTTAAATCCATTGCTTACTCAAAATTCCGGATATTAATGGCAACTTTGTGTGAATTGATGAAGACCAATCATCTCAGATTATTTGTTTCCGGAGTGGCTTCTTTGCTGCTGGTGGTCGGTTTGGCCGGATGGATGGAGGTTGTCGCCCAACAAAGAACCGGAAAACCCAATGTCGTAATCATTTTTGTTGACGATATGGGGTATGGGGATCTAGCAGCCTACGGTGCCACGCAGTATCAGACACCGCATTTGGATCAGCTTGCGAAGGAAGGGATGCGTTTTACGCATTTTTATGCGGCACAGGCCATCTGCAGTGCGTCGCGGGCCGGATTGCTTACCGGCTGTTATCCCAACAGGATCGGATTCAGTGGCGCATTGAGTCCGAAAGCTGAAACCGGTTTAGATGCTGCTGAAACCACGATTGCCGAGCTGGTTAAATCGGAGGGCTATCATACCGCTGCAATCGGTAAATGGCACTTGGGGCACCACCGGAAGTTTCTCCCGCTGCAACAGGGATTCGATGAATACCTGGGGCTGCCCTATTCAAACGATATGGTGCCGTTTTATTACGACGGAACGCGTAACATACCACCTGCCTATGAGCGCAAGAAAAGCTTTCCCGAGCTACCGCTGATTCAGGGGAATGAGCGGATCCGGGAACTGCGGACTTTAGCCGACCAGGACGAATTGACGACATTGTATACCGAAACGGCAGTGGACTTCATCGAACGTAACCACAACAGTCCCTTTTTTCTTTACCTGGCGCATTCCATGCCCCATGTGCCGCTGGCCGTTTCCGACAAATTCAAGGGAAAAAGCAAGCAGGGCCTATACGGAGATGTGATGATGGAACTGGACTGGTCGGTGGGCGAAATCATGAAGGCGCTCGACGCGCAGGGAATTGCCGATCAGACCTTGGTTGTCTTTGCTTCTGACAATGGTCCCTGGATGAATTTCGGAGACCACGCTGGCTCGGCAGGTGGTCTACGTGAAGGGAAAGCGACGAGTTTCGAGGGGGGACAACGGGTACCCTGCATTATGCGCTGGCCGGATGTGATTCCCGCAGGAACGATATGCGGTAAGCTGGCATCAACGATTGATATTCTGCCAACCGTGGCCAAGATCAGTGGCGCCGAACTTCCAACGAATAAAATAGATGGCGTGAATATACTTCCCTTGCTATATAACGAGGTGGCTGCCAATCCGAGGGATCACTTTTATTACTATTTTGGACAAAACAACCTGGAGGCGGTGAGACAGGGCGGGTGGAAACTCGTTTTTCAACATCGATACCGTTCGTATGAAGATGTTATGCCGGGGCAAAATGGACTTCCAGGGGAATATACGCAAAAGAAAACCGGTCAAGCGCTGTACGATCTTCGGCGGGACCCGGGTGAACGGTACGATGTATCTGCCCAGCATCCCGATGTGGTGAAGGAGCTGATCCGTTTGGCTGAACAGGCGCGGGATGATCTCGGTGACGACTTGACCGGCGATCCGGGTAAAAACCGGCGACCGATAGGACACCTATAAAAATGATGGACAATAAAACAGATAAAAGATGAATAAACCAATTATGTTATCGGCAGCTATGCTGATGGTTCTGGGATGCAGTCAGCAGCCGGAGAAGCAGACCGACAAGCGTCCCAATATCGTTTACATCATGAGTGACGACCACGGTTACCAGGCGGTGAGTGCCTATGGTTACGGAATGAATAAGACACCGAATATCGACCGCATTGCGGCTGAAGGGGCACTGTTCACACGTGCCACGGTGACCAATTCATTGTGCGCACCGAGCCGGGCAGTACTGTTGACGGGCAAGCATAGCTTCGTCAACGGCAAAGTGGATAACGTGCAGCATTTCGACTGGGAGCAGGATAATTTTCCGAAGTTACTGCAACGCGCGGGCTATCAGACAGCGATGGTGGGCAAAATCCACATGGATGGGCTACCGCAGGGGTTTGACTATTCCGCAGTGGTGCCAGGACAGGGACAGTATTACAATCCGGATTTCATCGTAAACGGCAAGAAAGAGCAGATACACGGCTATGTAACGGATATCACTACGGATCTGGCGCTGAAATGGCTGGAAGGACGAGATGAAGACAAGCCCTTCTGTTTGCTGTTTCACCAGAAGGCTCCCCATCGGGAGTGGCTGGCGGCTGAACGGCACTACAAGGAATACACCAAGATGAAATTCCCCGAGCCGGAGACGCTGTTTGATGATTACGAAGGACGTGGTACGGCCGCTAAATCGGCCGAGATGAATATCTTGAAGGACATGAACTGGGCAGGCGATTCAAAAATCAAACCGGAGTTGATGGATGAACTGGGAATACCCCCCACGTTAAATTGGGACAAAAATGCGTACAATAACAATTTGGGGCGGATGGATTCAACCCAGCGCGCGGCCTGGGATTCCGTATACGATCCCATCAATGAAGATTTCAAAAAACGCTATCCTTCGATGTCGAAAGAGGACCTGATGCGCTGGCGCTATCAGCGGTACATGCAGGACTATCTAGCCACTGTAGCGGCGGTGGATGACGGTGTGGGCCGGGTGCTGGACTACCTGAAGGAGCACGGACTGGAGGAAAATACGATCGTAGTTTACACATCGGACCAAGGGTTCTATATGGGCGAACATGGGTGGTTTGACAAGCGGTTTATGTACGAGGAATCACTGAAGACTCCACTGATGATCCGCTATCCGAAAGAGATCAAGGCGGGCACGAAGATCGATGCACTGGTACAGAACCTGGATTTCGCACCAACCTTCCTGGACTATGCCGGGGCGGAGATTCCGTCGGACATGCAGGGCGAATCGTTCAGGAAGCTGGTATCCGGGGAAACGAAGGATTGGCGGGATGCGATCTATTATACCTATTATGAATATCCGTCCATCCACATGGTCAAGCGTCATTATGGTATTGCGACGGACCGCTACAAACTGATCCATTTTTATTACGACATCGACGAGTGGGAATTGTACGACTTGGAAAAGGATCCTCATGAGATGCGCAACGTATACGACGATCCCTCTTATAAAAGCATCCGCGAAGAAATGCATACAAAACTGGATGAGCTTCGTAAAAAATACAAGGATTCCGACGAAAACGATAAAAAGTATATTGACAGTTACCTGTCTACGACTTCGGGAAAGAAATAGGCGGTTATTGCACCACCTTATTCGCACAGGCGGAGCTGGCGAATGCCTCGGGCTTAGCCTTAAACACAAACCCCATGCTCAGGATATAACCCATGGCATCGTGCAGTGCCTGGTTGGACTTGAACATGGGGTTTGTATTGATATCCGCATGCACCTCCAGATCCACATCGTATCGATCCAAGGTGTCGCATAGCGAATACGCCGTTTCAATGGAACGTTGTACTTCCGCCAACATACGCTCCTTGATGCTCATTTTTAAGGAAGTACGATCTTGGTGAATGTACATGAAGCCACCCTTCTTTTCGCGAACAAACACGATGACGGTGGCAAATTCGGTGATGGCACCTTTCACCTGTGAGTCGGTGCCAATGCAGACTTTTAGTTTGTTGCCCAACAGATATTCGCGGGCAATGGTGGAGGATACTTCGTCTAGAATGGGTTGGCGGATGGGTTCGCCACTAAATTTTTTCCAAGTCATAAAAGATGGGATTTAATAGATACGGAAAAGAACGCAATTGAATGCGATATAAAGTTACCGATAAAACAGCCTTAACCCCAATAACTTAGTGTAAAGTTTTTATTAACATTCCAACAGTTTTTAACATGATTTTAGGCTATTATCCACCAGCCGGTGGCTGATAACTGACATCCAATAACTGATAGCCGATACCTGATAACTTGGGTTGGAAGCATTGACTGAAATTGCTATACTTGCGGACACGAATAGAAAAACGTGTCTTCAAAAAGCGTTTATGTCAAGTTTTCTGAACCTACGGTTAGTATTACTATCGTTGCTTTATCCGTTACTCGTTTTCCCCCAAACCGGCCATCCCGACTCCATAGAAGTAACCGGCCTGAAACGATTTCATCATCAGGTAGCCGTCACCCTTCGGCCCGCATTCGTAATGCCTTCCGTGTCTTTCTTCGATGGGGTAAATCAACGGCAGTTACCCATCAAACGTTCCTGGTCTGGTCATATGAACTATTCCTTTGGTTTCCCCAGCGGCTCATTGGGTAGTCGTGTGTTTTCCGATACCTATCAAGGTATAGGTGTGGCATACTTTGATTTCGGCAACCGATTGGAACTAGGCAGTCCCTTGGCCGCCTACATGTTTCAGCGATCGAGAATCACGCGGATAAATTCCCAAATGTCGTTGGACTACGAATGGAATTTTGGATTATCTGCTGGATGGCAGCCCTATCATCCGATGACTAATCCGAACAACATTATCGTGGGCTCGAAGGTGAATGCGTACCTCAATGCGGGCGTACATGTCAGATGGAAGCTCTTACCCCGCTGGGCAGTTATGGGCGGAGTTGATGCCACTCACTTTTCGAATGGCAATACCGAGTTCCCCAATGCGGGTCTGAATACCTTGGGGGTGAAGATGGGAGTGCTTTATGATTTTTCGCCAAAAGAATCGGACGAGACAGAGCAAATCAAGGCCATGAAGTCGCTCGAATTTCCAAAGCATGTAAGTTACGATTTGGTTGTTTTCGGGTCTTGGAAGCGAACCGGCGTAGATTTTTTGGGGACACAGGTGGCGTCACCCTATAAGTACCCCGTTATAGGGGCGTATTTTGCGCCGATGTATAACTTTGGATATCGGTTTCGTGCAGGCGTTTCATTGGATGCGATTTATGATGGTAGCGCGAATGTATACACAGCGGATTACATCGTCGGTACCGAACAACTATTTTTTACCCCGGACAAGGATCGCCAAGTGGCATTGGGAACTTCAATAAGGGGAGAGTATGTGATGCCCATTTTCACCATCAGTTTGGGCTTGGGAGCCAATGTTCTCCATAAAGGTGGAGATTTGAGAGGCACGTACCAAGCGGTGGCGTTAAAGGTGAGGGTAACGAGGAGCTCGTTCCTCCACATCGGTCATAACCTAAAGGATTTCCGTGAGCCGAACTACCTGATGTTGGGCATGGGGTATCGCTTCGGCAACCGTACACCCTCGTTGCTGGCAAATTAGTTTATTCCTTTACACCATATGCCAAATCCCCAGCGTCACCAAGTCCGGGGACGATGTAGGCTTTGCTGGTCAATTCGCTGTCCACATTGCCCACCCATAATTGAGCTTGGGGTAAAAATGCTTGTACATGCATAATACCCTCTTCGCTGGCGATAGCGGATACGATAATGAGCGATTGGATGTCGTAATCGTCAAGCAATTCTTTACAGGTAAGTACAACCGTCTTCCCGGTTGCCAGCATGGGGTCGATGAGGATCAACGTGCGGTTATCGAGGTTGATGGTACTCACATATTCTTTACGGATTTCGAAGGCTCCGCTTTTTTTGGTCTTTCGATAGGCACCGATAAATGCGCTGTCGGCTTGGTCAAACACGTTGAGCATTCCCTGATGCATCGGAATGCCTGCCCGTAAGATCGTGGCTAATACAGGCTGCTCGGTTAACAGCGCCGTTTCTGCAATACCCAGCGGTGTCTCGATCTCCGTTGGCTCATAGGTTAATGTTTTACTAATTTCATAGGCAAAGACCTCGCCCAAACGCTCCAAATTGCGCCGAAAACGCATGCGATCCTGCTGAAGGTCTCGATTACGGAGTTCAGCAAGGAAATGATTGGCGGCGCTATTTTGCTGGGTCAGAATGTTGAGCATCTTCAAATATAACTAATTTCTTAGCTAAACAGAACGAAAAGGGATTTGGTTTTTAAAAGCGACACAAATCCATAGTTTTCGTTATCTTTGTAAATGGCTGCAAATTCCCTGTGGTTTCCCCAAAACAAATCAGATTGAACATTCCATGAAATTCAAGCTTACTTCAGAATATATACCTACGGGCGATCAGCCCGAAGCCATTCGTCAGCTCGTTGAAGGCGTTAATACCGGAGAAATGTATCAGACGTTGCTAGGAGTTACCGGTTCAGGCAAAACGTTTACCGTCGCGAACGTTATTCAGCAGACCCAGAAACCCACATTGATTCTGAGTCATAATAAGACATTGGCCGCACAGCTATATGGAGAATTCAAGCAATTTTTTCCCGAGAATGCGGTCAATTATTTCGTTTCCTATTACGACTATTATCAGCCGGAAGCGTATATTGCTTCCTCCAATACCTACATCGAAAAAGACCTCGCCATCAACGACGAGATTGAGAAACTGCGGTTGCGTACCACCTCTGCGTTAATGTCGGGCCGTCGAGATGTGATTGTCGTGTCTTCTGTGTCATGCATCTATGGTATGGGCAATCCGGAAGACTTTTCGCGCTCGGTATTCCGATTTGGCGTCGGAACAGTGGTTAGCCGCAATGCGTTTTTGCACCGCTTGGTCGAAATTCTCTATGCGCGAACCACCACTGATTTTAAACGGGGCACATTCCGTGTCAAAGGAGATACGGTCGATGTTTTTCCCGCCTACATGGATGAGGCGTATCGAGTTTCTTTCTTTGGAGACGAAATCGACGAACTGAGTGTGATCGATCCCATTTCAGGTAAAACGCTTGAAAAAATGGAAACCATGGCGTTGTATCCGGCCAACCTGTTTGTCACGCCCCGGGAGAAATTCGTCAACTCCCTTTGGGCCATCGGTGAGGAGTTGGAATTGCGCAAGGAGCAGTTGTTACTGGATGGCAAACCGTTGGAAGCGAAAAGGTTGGAGGAGCGCGTCAACTACGATCTGGAAATGATGCGAGAATTGGGATACTGCAGCGGTATTGAAAATTATTCACGTTTTTTTGACGGTCGGCAACCGGGTATGCGTCCCTTCTGTTTGCTGGACTATTTTCCGGATGACTACCTCATGGTGATAGACGAGAGCCATGTGACTATCCCGCAAATCCGGGCGATGTATGGGGGCGACCGTTCGCGCAAGCTTTCACTGGTCGATTTTGGCTTCCGCCTGCCTGCTGCGCTGGATAACCGGCCCCTTAATTTCCCGGAATTTGAGTCGTTGGTGACCCAGACCATCTACGTAAGTGCGACCCCCGGCGACTATGAACTGCAAAAGACGGAAGGAGTGGTGGTCGAACAGGTAATCCGGCCTACGGGCCTATTGGACCCGATGATTGAGATCCGTCCGGTTATCAACCAGGTGGACGATTTGCTGGACGAGGTGGATCGGGTGACGAAAGAAGGGGGAAGAGTGCTCGTGACCACATTGACCAAACGCATGTCGGAAGAACTGACCAAGTACATGGCCAAGTTGGGAATCCGGGTACGGTATATCCACTCCGAAATCAAGACGCTGGATCGTGTGGAGATTTTACGTGGATTGCGACTGGGCGAATTTGATGTATTAGTGGGCATTAACCTGCTCCGTGAAGGACTCGATTTGCCTGAGGTTACATTGGTCGCCATTTTGGATGCCGATAAGGAAGGGTTCCTTCGGTCGGAACGCTCGCTCATTCAGACCATTGGGCGTGCTGCGCGTAACGACAAAGGACGGGTAATTATGTATGCAGATACCATTACCGAAAGTATGCGGGTAACCCTCGATGAAACCAACCGTCGCCGGGAAAAGCAGATCCGCTATAATGAAGAACATGGTATCACGCCGCGTACGGTAGGTAAATCGCGGGAAGCGATATTGGAGCAGACATCCGTAGCCGATTATAAAGGGCGCGAAGCCAAAATCTATGTGGAACCGGAGGCAACGAGCAGTGTGGCGGCAGATCCCTTGGTACCCTATATGAGCAAACCCCAGATGAGGCAGGCCATAGACAAAGTGCGTAAAGACATGGAAAAAGCCGCTAAAGAAATGGACTTTCTCCAAGCAGCGAAACTCCGCGACGAGATGTTTTCGTTGGAAAAAACCTATGCCGATTTATTCGGAGATTAACAGCTTACTGGTCCGTATACTGTGGAAATATGAACACAAAAAACAGGGCGTTTTCTACAATTGGCATTATTTTTATGCCTTTTATTTGAAAAGTATGAAAAACAACGTGCCATCTAAATGTTTATAAATCAATAAGAATTGGTTAATAATGTGCTAAATGGATGGCATTGTAGCATTTCGGAATCATTTTTCGTATTGTATACAAAACATTGTTTTAGCTGTTACATCTTAATTCCGAGCAATATATGATGATTAGTGAAAAGGCAAGCCGTATTTTCGAACAAGTAATTGAAAATTACCACATTTTTGATTCCATCGATTGTCCCTTCCAAAACCCTTATCCCGATCATACCCTGGAGTATCTTTTGTATCGGAAATGTTGGATTGATACCATGCAATGGCATATGGAAGATGAAGTGCGGGACCCGGATATAGAACCGATTGTCGGTTTGGAATGGAAGCGCCGGATTGACGAGTCGAACCAATTGCGCACCGACACAGTAGAGGTTATCGATAGCTATTTCCTTCGGTATTTCTCGCACGTATCGCCACGTAAAGACGCACGGATTAACACGGAAAGCCCTGCCTGGGCTTTGGACCGGCTATCAATTCTCTGCCTGAAAATTTACCATATGCGTCAAGAAACGGAAAAAAGGGATGCGTTGCCAACCCATGTCGCTTCTTGTATGGAGAAGCTAATGACACTGTTGCGTCAGCATGAAGACCTTTGCCGGAGCATTGACGAGTTGCTTGAAGACATCCGCACTGGCAGAAAATACATGAAAGTATACAAACAGATGAAAATGTATAACGATGCAGCGTTAAACCCCGTGCTGTATGCGGCAAGAAAGTGATGAAACGGGAAATAAATCCCACCCTGCTGGTTTTCCGGTTGTCCGCCATGGGCGATGTGGCGATGGTAGCGAGCGTGTTGCGCGAAGTAATGGAGCAGCAACCTGATCTCAGGCTGGTGATGGTGAGCCGGGAGCCTTTCAAACCTTTTTTTGCCGATATCCCTGAGGTCGTTTTTCATCCATTTTATCCACACGGCGCCCATAAAGGTGTCAAGGGGCTTTATCATCTCTTTGCCGAACTGCGACGTTATACCCCTGACGGAGTGGCAGATTTACATTATAACATTCGGAGCAGAGCGCTGTCAGCCTTATTTCGGTTAACGGGGATACCGGTGAGCCAATTGGATAAAGGGAAGAAAGAAAAAAAGGCACTCACTAGACCACACCATAAGGTGCGGAAGCCACTGAAGCCGATGGTAGAACGATATGCAGACGTATTCCGGAAGCTGGGCTATCCCGTCGTGCTGAGCCATGCTTTGCGACTGCGGTTATTGCCGTTGCCGGATGCAGCCAAGCCCCTGTTTTCCGACCACCGGGCCGCTATAGTAGGTATTGCTCCCTTTGCACAACATGCTCCCAAGGTTTATCCGCTTAAACGCATGGAAGTAGTGATCGATTATCTTGACAGACAAGGGCATGCTATTTTTATCTTTGGCGGTGGTGCGGAGGAACAACGTATAGCCGAAGGCTGGCAAGAGCAATTTCGGAATGTGTATAGTCTGATCGGTCAGTTTACCCTGCAGCAGGATTTGGCCATCATTTCCCATTTGAATGTGATGCTTACCATGGATTCAGCAAATATGCATATGGCGTCACTCGTAGGAGTGCGTGCACTTTCGGTCTGGGGAGCTACGCACCCCTACGCTGGTTTTCTGGGGTACGGGCAACAACCGGAAGATTGCATTCAGGTAGACCACCCCGCCCGACCAAGCTCGGTCTATGGCAATAAACCCTGCCTGTGTGATGGGGTGGATAGCATGGAACTGATACCGCCTGAAATGATCATCAGTAAATTGCGGGAAATCGGGGTATGAGGATCGGTTACGAGGCAAAGCGTATATTTCATAACCGCAGCGGATTGGGTAATTATGGGCGCGATCTTGTGCGGATGCTCAGTACGTTCTATCCTGAAAATACGTATTATCTGTATAACCCCAAGCCCGCCCGGCATCGGTTGTTTGATCTCGACGCCGCCCAAGTAGTTGAGCGACTGCCCGGATCCAAAACGGATCGCTTTTTTTATAATCTATGGCGGCAACGTAACGTTGTAAAAGATCTTAAAAACGATGGGGTCCAATTGTTTCATGGTCTTTCGGGTGAACTGCCAATCGGGCTGTCGCGGCATGGCATCAAGAGCATAGTCACCATCCACGATTTGATTTTTTTGCGGTATCCGGAGTTGTATTCCAAGATTGATCGCGCGATTTATTTTCATAAGTTCAAGTATGCGGCCCATCACGCGGATCGGATCCTCGCTATAAGTGAGCAAACCAAGCGTGATATTGTCGAATTTCTGAAGGTGGATGAAAGCAGGATAACCGTGATTTACCAAGGTTGCCATCCCGCTTTCAAACAGCGGTATACCACAGCCGATAAGCAGGCGGTACGCGATAAATATCGACTCCCCCAGGATTTTATCCTCAATGTGGGAACCATCGAAACCCGTAAAAATGCGCTGTCCATTGTCAAAGCAATTGAGCACGTGGATGTGCATCTGGTTATCGCAGGGAAGAAAACACCCTACATGAAAGAATTGGTCGATTACCTGGAAACAAAGAACCTCACTGCTAAAGTAACATTTATCCATGGGGCGTCTGTCGATGAGTTGGCAGTGCTTTACCAGGCCGCCCTTCTTTTTGTTTATCCTTCGTTGTTTGAAGGTTTTGGTATACCGATTATCGAAGCCTTGTATTCTGGCGTACCGGTTATTACTTCAAATACCGGATGTTTTCCCGAGGCCGGAGGGCCCCATAGTCGTTATGTATCGTCCGATGACAGCGCGGAACTCTCAGCGGCGATTCATGAGATCCTGACGGATTCTGCGCTGCATCAGCGAATGATAGAAGGGGGGCGTGTATACAGCCAAAATTTCAACGACGACCGCCTTGCGGACCAGCTGATGGCCTTATATCAAGCAATTGCCGCTACCTAACTGCGTTAAATGCCAAAATAAGTCCGGGCATAATCTACCGATTTTAAATTCAGCCATTTGTCGCGGTTGCATTCGAGGTGTGCATACGTTAGTTCTTCAACTTGCTCGGGCGTGAAACTCAGCATATCATCCGGTACACCTTTCGTAATAATTCCGAGACCGTGATCACAGTCTATTACAAACACACGGATGTCGTCGCGGTTACACCGGAGGTGCATAATCGTCTTCCAGACGTCACCGTTCCACGGCGTACCGGGCTTCTTTGTTTGCCATTCGTCAAATGTGGCCGCCGCATCTGCAGAAACAGGATTGCAATCGTGCATGATGATCACGCCGTTTTCATCGAGGTATTGAAGTGTATTCTCGACGTCCCGCAGGGCATATGCATATTCATGCATGCCGTCGATCAGTGCGATGTGTATTTTTTTTCCGTCGAATATCCGGCAGGCATCTTCGACGAAAAAAGTGTCGCTTGTTTTCTGGTAATAGCGGTTGCGCAGATTATGAGGTTTTAACAAGGTTTTTCCCCACTTGCGCAGCCAGGTAAACCGAAAAGAGGGATCCACGGCTATTTTCAACGTTGACGGGATACGGAATAAAATGTGCCCATTGAATACGCCGATTTCAAGGTAGTGTTTGTAATTCCTTTTCTTGACCAGGCTTTTAATTAGTTGAAGTCGATTCATAAATGTTGTTGATTGATTAGTTGCCTCAAAAGTAGAAAAATAGTTGAAATCCCAAACGATCCGATGAGAAAAGCCCAAATTCCCTATCTTTGCGCAAATGATGCACAGAAACACATTGAATTAATGTATATGTCTCTGAAACCGTCATGATTTTTTGAAAATCATGACAGCTTCATCACCCATAAAAAGCAAATTATTCGGATGAAAATCAGCTTGATTATTTCCGTATATAAGAACACGTTGTTTCTCTATTCCGTGCTTGAGAGCTTACGCTATCAAACGGTCAAGCCCGACGAAGTAATCATATCTGAAGATGGAGACAGTCCCGAAATGCAGGAATTTCTTGGTAAGTACCGAAGCGGTGGGTTGAACCTCGTTCACCTCACTCAGGAAGACAAAGGCTGGCAGAAAAATCACGCGCTCAACCGTGCAATTGTTGCTGCCTCGGGCAATTATCTGATATTCATTGATGGCGACTGCGTGTTGCACACACGCTTTATCCAGAATCACACACGATTAGCCAGTCCGAAGCATATATTGGCGGGTAAACGTATCAAACTCGGTCCGCTTTTTAGCAACGAGCTGCAAAAAACACCGGTAACGGTTTTCCAACGCCAGCTGCTGACGCGTATTCCGCAGTTACGAAAAGACGGAGCCCAGTTTGTCGAAGAAGCCCTGTATGTGCCGCTTAATCCCATTTCCAATGCGCTAATCCGCATGTTGGGCATCAGTTCGATAAAGGGGTGTAATTTCTCTTGCTTTAAAGCGGCAATGTTGGCCATCAATGGATTCGACGAAGATTACGTGCGGCCGGCGGTAGGTGAGGATATTGATTTGGTGTGGCGATTCAAGGGAATGGGCTACCGTATTGTATCGGTCAAACACTTCGCGGTGCAGTACCATTTATACCATACGGAAAGCTGGAACTCACAGGAAGAAAATATGAACATGCTCCGCCAAAAGCAGAGCTCGCGGCAGTACCGGTGCTTAAACGGAATCGAAAAGCTGTCATTAGTCGGATGAACCAGAAAGTTATATATACGGCTATATTCGGAGACTATGAAGGGTTATTACCCCAAAAGAAGTTAGCCGGTTGGGACTTCGTATGTTTTACGGACAATCCATCCTTAAAAGCCTCTTCTTGGCAAATCCGGTTGATCGATCCGCCTGTTCCGGGCGATAACACGCGGAGCAACCGGTATATAAAAATCAACCCCCATTTGTTTTTCCCAGCATATGAGATCAGTATCTTTGTAGACGGTAACATACTAGTTATTGGTAACCTGGATAAACTGGTTGAAACGGTGCTGGCAGATCACACGATGGCATGTTTCGACCATGGACAGGCTAAGCTGGATCCGCGTAATTGTATTTACAGTGAGTATGACTATCTGAAGCAGCTGGCTGAGCAGCAGGGTGTCTATAAAGATGACCCGCAGGTGATGGAGAAGCATATCGGTTTTTTGCGCGCCGAAGGGTATCCGGAACAGGCGGGATTGATTGTCGGTACGGTATTGATCCGCAGGCATCGTGATCCCAAACTTATACAGGTAATGGAAGATTGGTGGTACATGGTTAAAAGCTATAGCAGACGGGATCAGTTAAGCTTCAATTACGTGGCGTGGAAGAACCAATTTACATGCCGGGTGATTCCGGGTGACATCCGTAGGGGAAACGGCTATTTTTATATGTTGGGAAAACACCGCAAGGATTGGTCTGATAAATTATGGAAATTTCGATGGAAGAAACGGTTGGGGTTGGTGAAAATTTACAAATAAACAATGGATTCCCGGAATAATAAAGCAATTGTCGTTACGCCTGTCAAGGACGCCATCGAAAGCACGCTGGAAACCATACAAGCAGTACACGGTAGTCAAACGGCTGTTCAACATATTGTTTATAATGATTTCAGCTCGACGGCTTCCAAAGAGATCCTTGAGCGGCAAAAGTTGTCGTTTGGTTATGAGCTCATCCATCTGGAGGACCTGACCAATCATCCCTCGCCGAATTACAGACTTGTTCTTCAGGATGCACAAAAACAAGCGCTGCAGCGTAACCTTCCATTGATCCTGGTGGAATCTGACGTCATCGTCAAAACCGACACGTTTGAGCGCTTACTGGAATTTTATGGGCGACATACGAATGTGGGCCTGATTGGGGCAGTTACGGTAGACGAACAGGACAATATAAATTTCCCGTATTTGCGTTTTAAGGATCAGTCTCTTGGGGCCAAAAGCATTGAAACCAAGAAGAGCCTCAGCTTCTGCTGTACATTGATTTCAGTCGAATTTCTGCGGCGATATGATTTCATTCATCTCAATGAATCCAAAGATTGGTTTGATACGTTTATTTCGTATCAAGCGACGGATATGGGGTTTAAGAACTATCTGTTGTACGATGTTCCCGTTTGGCATAAACCGCATGGCAGCCGGCCATGGAAACAGCTGAAATACACCAATCCGATAAAATATTACCTGCTGAAATTTCTGAAAAGAAGGGATAAGATATGAAACCGCTGGTATCCATCGTGATTCCATTTTTCAACATGGAAGACTTTCTGGCGCAGACCATCGAGTGGGCATTGGAGTCGACGTATCGACCCATGGAAATTCTGCTGGTTGATGACGGATCGACGGATGACGGTGCCATTATCGCCGAAGATTATGCACAGCGATTTGATTACATTACGTTTTTGCAGCAAGAAAACCAAGGTGTGTCGGTAGCAAGGAATTACGGTATCAGTGAGGCAAAAGGCATTTATATATTGCCATTGGATGGGGATGATCGGATCTGCCCTACGTTCATCGCTGAAGCAGTCAATGTGCTGGAAGCCCATCCGGAAGTGAAAGTTGTAACCGCCGAGGGCGAATTTTTCGGCGACAAGAGCGGTCATCGCAAATTGCCGGAATTTGACATCCATTTGCTCGCCCGGAAAAACATTCTCCATGTGAGTGCACTCTACCGGAAGTCGGATTGGAGGGAAGCGGGTGGGTATTGTCCGCAGATGAAAGGGCGGGAAGATTGGGATTTCTGGATTTCCATGCTCAAAAGCGGCGGAGACGTGGTCCGGTTGCCGATCGTAGGTTACCAATACCGCATCCGGCCGAATTCAAAACGGATACGGACACGAAAGTTGAAAAAACAGATCAATGATTTGCTCAACGCCCGTCATGCCGAATTTTTCCAACGTGTATTAGGTGGTCCGCTCCGGATTCATCGTACATGGTCCAAACCGTATAATAAGCTACTTCGGTTTTTTGGATTGTTGGGGTAGCTCGTAAGAATAAAATTAGTATACTGAATGTAACGAAAACATTTTTTGATTCGTTTAGTTAGTAACCGTACGAGTGAGTACCGTCAACTATGAATGTAACATTATTAATTTCTACTTACAATTGGCCTGAAGCGTTGGATCTGGTATTGCGTAGCGTGGTCCGTCAAAGCCGTCAGCCCTACGAAGTGGTTATCGCTGACGATGGTTCGGACGAGCGCACGGCGGAGCTTATCGGTAATTATGCCGGCAGATTGCCAATCAAGCATGTATGGCATGAGGATCGGGGCTTCCGTAAGAGCATTATCTTGAACAAGGCGGTACGGGAAGTTTCTTCGTCCTATGTTATCGAAATCGACGGAGATATCATTCTTCATCGGCATTTCATCAACGATCACTTGAAGGCCGCAGCGCGCGGGTTTTTCGTACAGGGCAGCCGTGCAATGATCGGTGAACGCAAATCAAAACAAATACTGGAGAGTAAGCAACTAGATTTTTATGCATTAAGCCCGGGTATGCATACGCGCTTTAACGCGATCCGATTTCCGCTGCTGTCAGGACTTTTTAAAACCAATCCGCAGAGTTCGCACAACGTCAAGGGATGCAACTTAGCCTTTTGGGTAGACGATTATAAAAAGATAAATGGGTATTACAACGGCTTTGAAGGATGGGGGTGGGAAGACTATGAATTTGCAGAACGGCTCATCAATGCCGGAGTCAAAAAGAAGCGGCTGAAATGGGCGGCAGTGGGCTATCACATCTTTCATCCGCTCAGTTCCCGGGGAAGTTTCGAGCCGAATGAGTTGATTTACCGGGAAACAGTAAAGGAAAAGCTGGCTTACCGGGAGCCGGGATTTATCCAATGACATGCGTGATTTCAATGGAAAATAGAGGTTTAGTATCCGTCATTATTCCCAATTATAACCATGGAAAATACTTAGAACAGCGGATCGAAAGTGTGCTGAATCAAACCTATCCGCATTTCGAATTGATTATTCTGGACGATTGTTCGTCCGACGATAGCATGTCCATTATCGAGCGCTATCGGGAACACCCCAAGCTAAACTGTATTGTCCGCAATGAAACCAATGTCGGAAGCCCCTTTAAACAATGGGTAAAAGGCATTGGATTAGCAAAAGGAGAGTTTGTCTGGATCGCAGAGAGCGACGATTGGTGTGAAGAGACCATGCTCAACTATTTGGTGGAAGGGATTCAGCAAGACAATGAATGCGCCATTAGTTATTGTCAGTCGTATTGCGTGATTGGAAATCAAATCAAGTGGCAATCCAGTCATCCAATGCTTTCCGAACTTGTGGAAAGCTCCCGGTTTATTCAAGAATTTCTATGCCCGAATCCAGCGATCTTTAATGCCAGTATGGCTATTTGGAGGAAGCACAAGTTTGATGATGTTTCACTGGATTTTTTAAACTATCGATTTAGTGGAGACTGGGTATTTTGGATTGAGCTTGCGAAAACGGGCAGCGTATGCGTCGACGGCCGCTTGCTTAATTATTTCAGGAAGCATGAGGCTGACGTAAGTACCGGCGCATACGCCAGTGGATTGAATTTTTTGGAGGGGTTATTCATCCTTAATAACATGTTTGAAAATCAGCTTATCGGAAAAAGGGCTTATGAAAATGCTTATAAGAAAAATTTCAGGGAGTTTCGAAGCGTAGCCGATCAAATCTCCGATCCGGTAAGAAGGCAGATTATGGATCGATTTCAGAATCCGCTTACCTCGCGGCGGCTTTTTTATAAAATATGGTTAAGTGCAGTATGGAGAGCGATGAAAGGACGGAAATGAAAAAACAATCAAGTAATGATTTACAGCGGGGTATTTCAGTTATTCTTTGCACATACAATGGGGCGGATAAGTTGCCGGCGACCATCCGTCATCTTGCCCTACAACAAATGTCTCCAAATATGCCTTGGGAGATTATTTTTGTAGACAACAACTCGTCGGACGGAAGTTTTGAAGTAGCACGTGCAGCGTGGGATTCTTATGGAGCGGCAAAAGTAGAGTTTGTCGCCTTACGCGAAACCAAACCGGCTAAATACTACGCTTTACAAACGGCCCTTGCGCATGCCCGTTTTTCCTACTTCGTGATTTGCGACGACGATAATTGGCTAGCAAATGATTATCTATCACGAGTCTTTTCTATACTTGAATACCACCCCGAAGTGGGAGCGGTTGGCGGTCAGGGAATTCCTGTTTTTCCCGAACATTGGAATTCTCCCTCTTGGTTTGCGTCGTATAGCGAAGGCTATGCGGTAGGGCCTCAGGCAAACCAAACGGGTTATGTAACTAAAAGAGGGTATCTTTGGGGAGCGGGTTTGGGATCAAGGACCACCCTTTATCGGTCATTTTATGAAAAATACCCGTCTTTTCTGTTATTACATGACGACCCAAGTATTATGACTACGGAAGATACTGAATACTGCCTTCGGCTCATCCTTCGTGGTTATGATTTATACTACGACAGTGCGCTAAAATTCCAACATTTTATACCTGAGGATAAATTGACCGAAGACTATATGCACGCGTTGTATAAAAAAAATCACGAAGGGTTCGTGGTAACTGGAAATTATTATCTTGCGGTCAAGATTTTTGATAAGCACGGGAAAATAAGGCCATTAAATAAGCTCCGATTGAAATTATTGACACCGCTCCGGCTTTGGTTGGCCCGAACCCACAAAAAGCGGATTCGAGAACAAACCATCATGGCTTACCTTTATCCTTCGGTTGCGCGGAAGAATCTGATTGTTCTCCATGTGTTGGCTTTTCTGAAGGATGAAACGATTGCACGATTCCCATGAGCGCTATAGAAAGTAATTTACCTGCGGTTTCCATCGTTGTTCCCTGTTATAACTACGCCCACCATTTAGCTGAAACACTAAATAGTGTAAAGAATCAACACATGGATGATTGGGAATGTATTATTGTCGATGATGGTTCTACGGATAGAACCGCAGAGGTTGCGGCAATGTTTACCGATTCAGATCGTAGGTTCCGGTATTATTATCAAACTAACAGGGGTATATCTGCTGCCAGAAACACGGGGATAAATGAAGCTTCGGGCGATTTTATCCAATTTTTGGATGCGGACGATTTAATTTCTGCCGATAAATTATCTATCCAGAAGGCATTTTTACAGAACCATCCGGAAGTCGACGTTTCCTATACCAATGCTTTTTATTTTTATGGTGATATGCCAAAAAAACGGTATCGTTCTTTCTATTTTGATCTGATGGGCAGGCGACACGTTGGTATGGAAGAATGGATTCCGCAGGTCAATGCGAGCGGAACGACGTTATTAGCTCATTTGGCAATCCAGAATATTGCCCCGATTAACTGCATGTTAACACGTAAAAAGTTAATTGACCGAATCAAAGGATTTGATGAATCTTATTGGTTTATGGAAGATTGGGATTTTTGGCTTCGGTGTGCATTTGAAGGGGCAAGATTCGCTTTTCTTGGCGAACAGGATGCTTATGTCAATATAAGGATGCATGGGGATAGCGTGAGTACTAATACATACAAGATGCTTTTGCAACATGTGCGCCGCATAAAACAGACGGAACGAGAAATTAAGGTGCGTGGCATCAACGGAATTAATTTCAGCGCCCGCGAGTTTCGCGAGCCTTATAAGGCAATTTTGAGGAAACTAATTCATACCGCGGGGTATACCAACCTTTCGAAGCAGAAAAGCATCATCAAAATGATAGGTGGACGCGAATTTTTGAAAGCCTACTTATCCACCCTGAACCGCTATTGCAAAGGTAAACTGCCGCAATATTAATTATTTATATTTTGGCAGTCCGAGAAATTTAAGAAAGCGATAAGGTTTTGAGCGTTGAAGTGCGTCCATCCGTTTTTGCAGGCAAATATATTTTTCGTAAGGCGCTGTTAAAAACTTGAAAGGGCCACGGAGTGCTTTTTCCCGCTCTTCCAATATTTTTTGTTGATTCTCATCTACAGAGCTCAATCCGTCGGTTGTAAAATTGGCAACTATCAGGGGTATATGTTTATAGGAACAAGTATATAGGCTAATTGCTTTTGTGAAAAACACCCAGTCCGCACATATCGGGTACGATTCCTCGTAATAACCAACCGTTTCAAACAGGCTACTTCTAATAAAAGTCGCCGGATGTCCGAGCGAACGATGGTATAAAAATTCAAATGTTACCTCATCGGGATAATGGAAATCTTCGAACTGATTACCATTGTCAAACCGAAGGTCGCCATAGAAAAGGTCGGCATCGGCCGTTTCCAAGTAAGGTATGATTTGTTCGAGCGTGGAGGTTTCAAAAAGGGTATCGCCACTATTCAAGAAGAGTAAGTATTCTCCAGTAGCTTTTTGTATTCCTTTGTTCATGGCGTTATATACGCCCGTATCGGGTTCACTAACCCATTGATCAATATCGGAGGCATTGCTTTCAATAACCGCCACGCTACCGTCCGACGAAGCTCCGTCAATAATAATATACTCAATATCCCGGTAAGTCTGTCCTAAGACTGACCGGATCGTTTCTTCTAGTCCTGCTTTGTTATTAAGGGTTACGGTTATGATGGAACACTTCTTTTGCATGCTTGACATCTTGGAGTATGGTTCAAAAATAGTGGAATTCCACGGCAATCATGATATTTTCTATGGGGATTTTGCCTTTAGTGAAAAGTACCGGACGAAAAAATGGCGGAGATAGCAGGTGTCCCGCTGAGCGTCCGATCTCAATAACTATTTAGGGTTTCTGTGACCCGATATATATCTTCTTCTGTAAGCCCATAGGAGATGGGTAAGCTTAATATGGTATTATGTATTTCTTCAGATAGCGGATAGCGGTCGTGCCTGAAGATCCCATCCATCGCCTTCTGCTTATGCGGGGGTATCGGATAGTGGACCTCAGTTTTGATGCCCTGCTGCAGTAGATACTCCCGCAGGTTATCCCGATTAGGATGTCGGATGGCGAAAATATGAAATACATCGTCGAATCCGGGTTGTAGGAGCGGTAATGTAAAATCCGCCTTCAGTTCGTTGAAATAAATAGCAGCCAACCGCTGTTTGTGTGTGGTGATGGCGTCAAGGTATTTGAGTTTGATAGAAAGGAAGGCTGCTTGAAATTCATCAAGGCGCGAATTGTAACCAATATAATCATTCATGTATTTTTGGGAGGTCCCATAGTTCCGTAGTGCACGTATGGCATTGGCGGCCTCTGCTGAATGGGTAGTCACAGCACCGGCATCGCCCAATGCGCCAAGATTTTTGGTGGGATAAAAGCTAAACGCACCAAAATCTCCGAAAGTACCCGCCTGTTTGCCTTGATAGGAGGCTCCATGTGCTTGAGCGCAGTCTTCCACAATCCGTAAATTGTGGCGACGTGCAATTTCCGAAATGGGTGCCATGTCACACATTTTTCCGTAGAGGTGCACGACTAGAATGGCCTTTGTCTTTGGTGAAATCGCTTCCTCGATTTTTAACGGGTCGATGTTGTAGGTACGGATATCCGGCTCAACCAACACCGGTGTTAATCCGGCGTGCAGCACGGCCAGTATGGAGGCGATGTATGTATTGGAAGGAACGATTACTTCATCCCCCTTATCAAAATCAAAATATTTGAATGCGAGTATCATCGCATCCAATCCAGATGCTACCCCGATGCAATGGTCAGCACCGCAATAGTTACCAAACGCTGATTCAAAATCATTTACCTTGTTGCCCAGAATGTACCAACCACTTTGTAATGTGTTTTGGAACGTCTCGGTGTATTCCTGAAAAAAGGGTTCGTTGACCTTTCGTAAATCTTCGTAGGCAATCATATCTCGTAAGGTTCGTAAATGTAATCCGCGGGGTCAAAATAAGCCGATGCCAACACCATAAGGATGGCGTCCGGTGTAAAATTATACATCTGGTGCCAATCTTGTGTTTCCAAGATCAGGCATTTGTGTGGAGCGTCTAAAATAAATGTATCTTCATGGGTGCCGTTATGGTTGTAGATAGTACAGCTTCCCTTCAGGCAGATCGCCGCTTGGACAGTGGTGTGATGCCGGTGTCCTCCGCGTACGGAATTGTCGACACCATAAATATAAAAAATCCGCTTAATATCAAAGGGGACAATTTTTTCGATAACCGTAAGGTTGCCACGCAGGTCGGTGAATGTTGTCAGATCAATTGGATAAGCCATTAACGTGAGAAATAAGATCGGTGGTAAAATTCGCGAAAATGTCCACTAATATAAAGTTTATACATCCGCCGGATCGATTTTCGAATACGTGGGATTTCAACCGTTTCGTGGAATTGCTGAGACATCCTTTTTTCTTTGAGCTCTCTTTCCACAGATGTTAGCGCTTTGACATAGGGACTGTAGATATGTTTCAAGTCATTTTTAGAAAGTTGGTAGTTGGGAGCTGGGATGAAGGCATCCGCTTCTGCATAGCGGAAACCATGATAATGGTAGAAAATTACCGGAAAATCCTTGCCGCTAGCCAGTTCTTTTCCCATAAGGGAACCATTCCGATATGAGAAATCATATTGCTGAATATTCCAAGGCCCTACCCCACCTCCGATGTGCTGCAGTTCGTGTACGCCTGAAAAGCGGTTGGGCCAATCATCCAGATATTTCTGGTCACCGAATTTGCCGTCCTCGATGCGATTATAACACCATGCTAGGCAGGCCTCTCGCCACCAGTTAAGGGCGCTCATACCGTCTTCTGTATTTTTGAAACAGATGAATTGCACACAGTAGGTGCCACTCGTTGCCGATTGGTCGTATGCGGGTGAATAACGATGTGACGTGATCAGAACGGAGCGGTCTTCCATTTCTTCAATGAGTACGGAGGGATCGGCGAAGAAAAGTAAGTCGGCATCGATGTAAGTACAGGCGTCGAGGCCATAGGTTTGAATACAATATCGGATCGTGGATGAGGTGCATGTCCAGCAATATTCTCCAGCTGTTCGGGTAGGTTTCACTGTCAACAATTGCTCGTCTTCAAAGTCCGCAAGTGAAATCACCGTAGCATGCGGTAATTGCATTGTATTAAGTGTTTGATGGGCTAAATCATCAAACGCGAAAACATAAAGGTGAAAGCTAGTGCAATGTTGTTTAAGAGACTGGTACATGGCCAAACCTCTGGTTAAGTATTGTGAATTGAATAAGGTACAAAAATGGATCATAATGCGTTTTTCTGCAAGAGAAACCCTTTATCATATCCGGCCAACTGACCATCAATGTATAAGTCTGCTTCGCTGGCGACGTAGGAGGTGAAGTCTGCCACTAATGTATAATGACTGAAATGTTCCATAAATTGCATTTCGTTGAAAAACCACGAAGGGTACGATGCATCATATATTTCCGGAGGGACCCGTTGGATCGTAAGACGGTCATGACCGTTACTGATGAAAGCTGTGCGGTCAAAAAGCAAGTATTCGACTTCATATTTAACCAATTCGGAAAGAAAGTCGTGAGGCTTCGCCAGATATTGCACAACGCTGGAAAGTAAGATCACATCCGGTTGTTCGATGGCCATACTTTCGACGATGGTATGGTAGAATTTTAGCTGCTCATTTTCAAAATCCTGTCGCCCCGCCTCTATATACATAGGTTGCTCTACCACATGCCAGCGCAATGTGTTAAGTGGGCTTAGGAAATCTTTCAGTTGAAAGTAAGTGCTGCCCAGCGAACCTCCGAAATCGATAACACGAAGGGTGTTCTCACGTTTCGCAGCGATGTGAAGCAGGCATGCGATGATTGGAAACGGATATTCTTTTTTATCGAATAATACGGAGTCCCGTTCGTAAATGGCTTCTCTATCCCGTATTTTCAGTAACGCGTTTCTCGTTTTTTTCAGGATGTTTGCTTGATGATAGCCACCTGTTTCGCAGCTTGCGTCTTCCCAGGAGGAATAGTCCCCAAACCAACCGTATAAAGGTAGTGGAGGAGTTATATTTTTCTTCTTTTTTGAGAATACTTTCATCGGTTAAAAAGTTTATGGAGCCAGTTTTTTTTCTTGGCGACGGCAGGCTGCGGTTGTTGCAATGAACGCAAAAAATCAGCGATAACGGAGAACGCCTCAAAATTGTGTGTTACCTCTGTTTCCACGTCAATGTAACCCTGAAATACTTCTGTATCATACGTGGATACGGCTGCGCTATGGGTGCCGCTGGCATCGTTTCCGATATTATGCACGAGCGATTTTCCGGGATATAGGGTAATCATGTTATTCAGGAAGGCTGATGCATACCAACGGATGGCCCAAGAGTCGTTCTTTCCCGCAATTTGATCTTTAAGCATCGGGGTGTACGGATAAGCACCGTTGAAATCAAATTCATAAGTGAGATTGCTTTTTTGCAGCTTGTTCAGCAGGAGACGTCCATTTGGTTCAAAACATTTCCATGCACGTTTCCAAGTGGCCCAACCCCAGCAATCCGCTCCTTTAATGAAAAATGCCTCGGGAAGTTGCTGCTTCACAGGATATACGTAACCATGTATACTGGCTACTTCATGGCACCCGGCGTAGCGCGTCAAGCCATCGTTCATATAAGTTAAGAACCATGGTGACGTTATCAGGTCGTCCTCCACAACAATTGCAGCATCATGCTTATGTAAGGTTTTAGTTACACCGGCAATGATATTTCGCGCCAGACCGAAGTTTTCTGGCCGTTCGATAACCGTAAGCCGCTTGAATCCATTGATTTGTTTCAGATAATTACGCAACTCCGTGACTAACGGTTCATCCGCTGTTGACTTTGGCCCATCGGCATATACAATTAACTCACTTTCTGCCGCGAGATGGTTACGTTGCAAATAGGTGACCGTTTCTCGAGTATGCCAGGGTCTATTGTAGGTAAATAATATGATTGGAGCGGCCAATTTGTTTACAGTTTGCGTAAAAAAGCTGTTGTTTTGCAAAAGTGGTAAAGATAAGGAACCGGACCGAAAAAATCCAATCGCGTCCATCCTTGTCGCCGAAGTAGTGGCCAGGCTTCGGCAAGATAATAGTCCCGTTCTGTATTATCCAGTAATAATAAGCCACCTGGTTTCACCTTTAATCTGGCAATGCCAACACACGATGGACGTGCGCGCCCGTCTACAACGACTATATCGAAGTAAGCATCGGGGAATTCAAGAATTTTATTGACATACCGCTTAAAATGTTTGCCATGGTGAAGCGGATCGTCGGAGATGCAGTCTGTTAATGATGTGATTCGCTTTCGTCCGAAGCCAGAATCCGGCTCGGCGGAAATATGGTGTACTTCGGCGTTGGTGATCCCTAATTGCTGTAACTTATTGGCGAGTTTGATTACCCACTGCTCATCGTGTTCGACGGTTATGACCGCTTTTACCCTGGAAGCCCAGAAGAGTGTCGACCCGCCGCCGCCGTATTCAAACACTCGCATATCAGGCCGGTGATACCTTTCGAGAAAATCAATTGCTGGAAAATTGATCCAAGGAATTTGATTGTTCAACACATCAGGATTCTTAAGGCTTTTTTTCCATCGCCGGTAGTACCTGAAGAAACGCAACTGACGAAATAAGGAAGTTCCTATTTCTGCCCGAAGCATGGCTCGGTAGTCTTGGAGCCGCACCGCGATAATGCTCATATTCTGTTAACGAACTTAGGACCTGAAATGTTACAGGCATTCTAAGTTTTTCGTCGAAATCAAAGCGAATATCCCATTAAGTCTGAACTCGCTGAAATAAGCAGGGTCAAGGTGTTACAACAACCCCCGAAGGCAACCAGTTTTGGTTGAAATCGTTTACGAAGATTTTATGACGTCTTCCGTGACCTGCATCGAATTTTGAAATTAAATCTCAACCTCTTACCTTTACTATCGCCAGTACGACCCGAAGCACAAAATCATGAAGGATCTAATCGACGTGGAATTACACAAATAAGAGAAATTTAAAATGAAAGAGCCAAGGTATCCAGAAAACATACAGTTTAAGCTTGAAATTATAAGGGCCCGACGAACTATCAAAGAAGTTGCAGAGAAAATTGGTGTAAGCCGGGAGATACTGACCAATATGGTGAATGGACATTACAAAGGAGGTGAAATCAAAAAAAAGCTAAAAATTGAACTGAATATTGCCAATCTGTAGGCATGATTATTGCAACCCTCACCTTATGGCTAGGGATTTGTTTATCATTAGACATGCAAAGTCAGATTGGAGTTTCGATGTCAGTGACTTCGATCGGCCGCTTAATACGCGTGGGTTTGCCAATGCGCCAAAAATAGCAGCACGATTGAACGAATATTCCATTAAGCCTGAGCTTTTGGTGAGTAGCCCAGCGAAACGAGCGCTAACCACCGCACAATTATTCGCTAGCCAGCTGAAAATACCCATCGGTGCAATCCAAACAGATGATCGTATTTATGAGGCGCTGCCAACCACCTTATTAAAGATCGTCAATGAGTTTGATAACGCATATCACAGCATTGCGCTCATCGGGCATAATCCTGGACTTACGCTGTTAGCTAATTACCTAACCGATGAACAAATTTATAACCTTCCCACATGTGGATTAGTACATATCCGGTTTCACGATGCCGAGAATTGGGCCGCTGTAAGCGGCGGCTTGGGAAGCCAGCTATGGTTTACCTTTCCAAAGGAGGAAACTTAGCGTATCAAACTTGAAGGAACTGTTGGCTTTTTATATAAAAATCTTACCTTTATCTCTACATGCCCAATAAGCTTCAAAACGAAACATCTCCCTATCTGTTGCAACATCAGTATAACCCGGTCGAGTGGTATCCGTGGGGAGAGGAAGCTTTGGCCAAAGCACGGTCAGAAAATAAACTCATCATTGTAAGCATCGGATACTCGGCATGCCATTGGTGCCATGTAATGGAGCGGGAGAGCTTCGAGAATAACGACATCGCTGCGGTGATGAACCAACATTTCGTTTCGATCAAGGTAGACCGCGAAGAGCGTCCGGATATCGACCAGCTGTACATGATAGCAGTACAGCTGATGACGAACCAAGGAGGCTGGCCGCTCAACTGCATTTGCTTGCCTGACAGTCGCCCGATTTATGGAGGGACCTATTTCAGACCTGCCGACTGGGAAAATGTACTCCAACAATTGGCTAAAATGTGGCGGGAGACCCCCGACGTAGCTGCTGATTATGCGCAACGGCTCACCAATGGAATACAACAGAGCGAACAACTGCCGGTGAACCGGATTCCCGAGGCGTATACTGCGGGAGATTTGGAGGCAATCGTCTCCCCCTGGAAGCACCTTTTCGACAAACGGGAAGGCGGACATACACGCGTGCCCAAGTTTCCAATGCCCAATAATTGGTTGTTTCTGTTGCGTTACGGCATATTAGCCGACGATCCAGAGATCGTGGAGCATGTGCATTTTACGTTGCGGAAAATAGCTTCCGGAGGTATTTATGACCATGTAGGGGGTGGATTTGCCCGCTATTCGGTGGATGGTCGGTGGCATATTCCTCATTTCGAAAAAATGCTGTATGACAACGCGCAATTGGTTAGCCTGTATGCCGAGGCCTGGCAGCAACGTCCCACCGATCAATATAAACGGGTGGTGATGGAAACGTTGGAATGGGTACAGCGTGAAATGACCAGTCCTGAAGGAGGCTTTTACTGTGCGCTTGATGCCGATAGCGAAGGCATTGAGGGAAAATTTTATACCTTCCAGCAGGCGGAAATCGAACGCATATTGGGTGAAGATGCTGAATTGTTCATTCGTTACTTCGGCGTCACGCAAACTGGAAATTGGGAAGAGGAACATGCCAATGTGTTGAAAATCGATATCGATGCAGACAAAATGGCACAAGAGGCGGGTTTCTCTGCTGAAGAATGGAATGCCTACCTTGCTCAGGGCAAACAAAAGCTGCTGGATTATCGGAACAAACGGGTGAAACCCGGGTTGGATAACAAACAGCTGGCTTCCTGGAATTCGTTGATGATCAAGGCGTTTTTGGATGCATATCGGGTATTTGATGTGCCTGAATATTTGCGCCGTGCACTGGATAGCGCCGCATTCATACGTGCCTATCTATCTGCCAAAGACGGAGGGATACTGCATCAACCGGCCGCAAACGGAAAAACGATTCCCGGGTTCCTGGATGATTACGCTTTTTGCATTGAAGCCTTTCAGGCAATTTATGAAGCTACCTTCGACGAAACCTGGGCTTATGAGGCAAAAAGGCTAATGGAGTACGTGTTGACACACTTTTACGACCCGCAAGCGGCTGCATTTTACTATACGTCTTCCCTTGCCGAAGCGCTTATCGCTCGCAAACAGGAGGTGATGGACAACGTCATCCCTTCCTCCACATCGGGCATCGTGCGGGCACTCAACCGGTTGGGACTGATTTTTGATGAACAACGATATTTGGATATTGCCTCGCAGGCATTGGCAAATGTAGTTCCGCAGATGGCCGCATATGGCGCTGCGTATTCCAATTGGGCAATCCAGTTACTAGAAGAGGTATTTGGTTGCTATCAAGTAGTGATGACGGGCCCTGATTGGCATGCATTCCGAATAGCTTTGGATGCAAAATACATTCCCAATAAATTGATATTGGGAGGAACAAAAGGAGACCTTCCCTTGTTAGCAGGAAGGGTAGGAAACACAACGCGGGCATATGTGTGCCGCGGTAAAACGTGTAGCCTGCCTGTGGAGAACAGCGAAGCATTATTGCAATTAATTACACAATGATAACTGGGGCATAGGATGTCCCCTAATTTAGAACAAAATGACTATTGTACCCAACAGCGTCGTCACGCTGACTTACAAACTCCACACCGTTGAAAATGGCGAAAAAACATTTGTTGAAGAAGCCGGCCGGGACAATCCCTTGGATTTTCTGTTTGGTGTGGGCATGATGCTGCCAAAATTTGAAGAAAATATTGCCGGGCTTGGTGCCGGAGACACGACGGATTTTGAACTTGAAGCCGCGGACGCCTATGGAGAGGTTAATGAACAAGCCATAGCAACGCTTCCGGTCGATATGTTTAAGGAAAGTGGTATTCCTGCTGTCGGTCAAATTCTGCCGCTGCAGGATAATCAGGGAAATCAATTCCGTGGCAAGGTAACTGAAGTGAGTCCCGAAGTAGTGGTGGTCGACCTGAATCACCCGATGGCCGGTCAAAATCTCCATTTCGCTATCGAAGTATTATCGGTGCGCGAAGCAACGGAGGATGAATTGGCACATGGACATTCACACGGCCCCGATGGTTCACATCATCATTGATAACTTACATTTTGATGGCTCGGAGCATCTCTCTTTTACCGGGGGCTCCGGGCAATTTTTCAACCGTAAATCCCAGCGCCTTTAGCGTTCGTTTGAGGTGCCCGGTGATGGCGTAGGTTACGAATATTCCCCCGGGTTTTAGAAAAGCAGTGACATGCTGCAATGTTTCTTCTGTCCACATCTCCGGTTGCCGGGTCGACGCAAATGCGTCGAAATACAAAACATCAAACTGTTTACCTATCGTAAAATGCAGGATTTCGCAGTGGACAGCGGTTAATAGGCAATCTGCGTTCAGCGCTTGGAGCGTATGCCAACTGCCCGAATATTGTGCGAGAAAAGATGCCCATAGCGAAGCGGAAACATAGCGGTCATATCCGGTTTGGGCAACCAGCTGGGTAGGTAGTGGGTAGGCCTCCACACCTACATAGTCCAGCTGAACACCTTTTTGCATACAGAAGTCTGCACTCAATAAAAAATTGAGCCCAGTGCCCAATCCGATTTCCAAAATGGACACGGCCTCCGGCTCATGGATATTCAAAAAGTGAGATAACCCCATACCGACAAAAACATGTTTGCTTTCCTGTACCGCACCGTGCTGGGAGTGATAGTGCTCACCGATTCCGGGATGGTATAATGTTTTTGAACCGTCGGCGGTTACCACAAATGAATTAGTATCCATATTTACCCTTCCAGTTTTGCCTCAATTTTTCGCGTAACTTTTCTTCCGCCGGATTCTTTCCTGGGTCGTATAACTTAACGCCGCTCAAGCTGTCTGGCATAAATTCCTGTTCTACAAAATTACCGGCATACGCATGGGCATATTGGTAATCTTTGCCATAATTCAGTTGTTTCATCAGTTTGGTTGGGGCATTGCGGATATGCAAGGGAACGGATAAATCACCTGTTTGTTTAACCAGCGCTTGGGCTTTATTGATTGCGTCGTACGAAGCATTGCTCTTTGCCGATGAAGCTAAGTAGGTAACGGTTTGCGAAAGAATGATGCGCGACTCCGGCCAGCCGATCACGTTTACCGCTTGAAAACAATTATTGGCCAGTAGCAACGCATTCGGATTGGCATTGCCAATGTCTTCCGAAGCGAGGATAAGTAACCGGCGGGCGATAAAGAGCGGGTCTTCTCCACCTTCAATCATCCGAGCCAGCCAGTATACGGCTGCATTCGGATCACTGCCGCGGATGGATTTGATGAAAGCGGATATGATATCGTAATGCTGCTCACCTGTCTTATCGTAAATGGCCATGTTTTGCTGTACCTGCTTGAGTACAAAGTCGTTGGTGATTTCCAATGACTTCCCCCCGGCAGCATTCACAACCAATTCAAGCACATTGAGCAGTTTGCGGGCATCGCCACCTGAAAGCCGTAGCAATGCCCCGTATTCCTTTACGGTGACTGCCAGCTTGCTGAGATATTCATCTTCTGCCAGCGCTTTGTCGATAATGCCGATCAGTTCTTCCTCGGTCAAGTGTTCCAATACGTATACTTGACAGCGGGAGAGTAAAGCCGATATGACTTCAAAAGAAGGGTTTTCAGTGGTTGCTCCGATGAGCGTAACCAACCCCCTTTCTACGGCTCCTAAAAGGGAATCCTGTTGCGATTTCGAAAAGCGGTGTATCTCGTCAATGAATAGAATGGGTTGCTCCTGTTGGAAGTTCCGAAGTTGTTCGGCTTTATCGATCACCTCGCGCACATCCTTTACGCCCGAGTTGATTGCGCTGAGGCTAAAAAATGATCGTTCCAGCTGTTTAGAAATAATGAAGGCCAAGGTGGTTTTGCCGACACCCGGCGGCCCCCAAAGAATCATGGAGGGAATGTTGTTTTGCTGGATGGCATTCCGTAATACAGCTCCTTCACCGATGATGTGCTGTTGTCCTACGTAGTCCTCAATTGTCGTGGGGCGCATACGCTCAGCCAGGGGAATCCGTGTTGCCATGTTTTTTAGCAAAGTTAAAAAAATCGCTGCGAGTATACAAATCAATGGGGGGTATTTTATTCTCAAAATCCCCCCGCAAACTTGTGGATACACCTTCCCCAGCAAGACGAACTCCAACTTGCGAGCAGTAAACGGAAACGTAACAGGATTGTGAGGTGTAAGGAAAATTAACCAAGAATGCCTATCTTAGTGCGCAGATTGGAATTGTATATGAAATTAAAACAAGGGCTGTTTATACATATTGTATGCTTTTGTTTCTTTTTCTGCATCATTTTGAACGGTGGTTTTGCCCAGCAACACGTCGATTTCTCTGGCGTGGTATCCAAATATGACAGCACATTTGCAGGGATAGGTCCCTCTGTTTATTTCCTCCCGCCGCCGAAAACGGAGGAGGAGCTGCTGGACGACCGTTATGCGGAAAAGGAGATCGATTCGGCAGTAGTGGAAGAATATGTAAACCGGATGAAGTATTACCATCGGTTGGATATGACCGGCAACGGCCAGGTGTTGGCAAAATATATGCCCATCGCCGAAGCCCAGACTTCTAGTGTCGAAGGTAAGCTGTTAATGGAGATGGACGGTAAAGGGGTATCGGAGCAGGCAGGGAAACAGGCGGATGTGGAAAATCGGCTGGCTATGGAGTATGTTGCGTTGGGAGCATGTGATTTTGCGGTTGAGTTTTTCGAAAAAGCGATGCAGGCAAAACGGGCGTTGGGCGATCAATCTGATTGGGAAACCATTGCCCATAACCTCGCGGTTACTTATGAGTATCTAGGGCAATTAGATAAAGCACATGCCCTGCGCCAGCAATTGTACGACCGCGCGGTAAAAAACGGAAGCAATACCCGGCAGGCGGAGGCATTGATGGAATTGGCACTTGTTAAGGCCAAAATGGGTTTTTCACTCGAAGCCGAACGGGATATTATCCGGAAAGTAGTGCCGTTGTTCCGTAGAGCAAAAAATGAAGCCGGCCGTGCTTCTGCCTATCGTACGTTGGCAGATGTCTATACCCTTCAACAAAAATATCCCGAAGCCCAATGGTTTTTGGTGCAAGCAAAGACGATTGTAGACAAGGAAGGCATCAAAGACCAACTGCCTGAGATCATTTTTAACTTAGCAGAAACGAAAAAACATTCCGGAAATCCACGGGTAGCCATCGAAGAATATAAAGTAGCGAACGATCTGGCAAAAAAAGATCATATTATGGGAATGCAATTGGCAATCCAAGATGCATTGGGAAGCTTGTATCATCAAGCGGGGGATTACGATGGAGCAGCCTTGGCACTTAATCGATATGACGCGCTTAAAAATATCCTTTTTAAAGGAGAGAAACCCGTAGACAACTGAAGCCGTTCGGAAAACAAAATCAAAGACAACAGTGTACTATAGAATAGCGGTTTTTTATTAAATTTAGCGGCTTAATTAGCGAATGGAAATTGTGGGCTGACCACAATCAAGACAAAGGGATAAAAGAAGTATGGAGAATATGTTGAAGAAAGTATTTTTTGCGCTGTTTGTGGTGGCGATAGCGGCCTGTGGATCTAAACCGAGGGTCAGTCTTGATGCAGAGACCGGAGCCTTAAAGCCAACGGCTCAACATGCCGTGATAGCGAAGGATGTAGTGGGGCTGTTTGAATCAATTAGCTATAAGAAGGTTCCCTTTGGTGATTCCATCTCTTCCCTGATTTTTGACAATTTGATCGAAGCGGTGGACCAAGGTAAGAACTACCTGATGCAGTCGGATATCGACGAATTTGAGCAATATAGGAATACATTGGGGGAAGATTTTCGTAACGGCGACTTAAGTGCGGCCTACCACATGTTTAATGTATACATGAAGCGTTATTTAGATCGGTTAGATTATGCATTGACGCAGGTTGATGCAGCACACGATTTTTCCGTGGATGAACGGTATGTGTATAACCGTGAGAAAGAAAGTTGGTTTGCTTCCGAAGCGGAGGCGAATGACCAATGGCGCAAGCGGGTGAAATACGACCTGCTGAATTTACGGCTTAGTGGAAGCACGACCGATTCGGCAACGGCTAAGCAGAAGGAAACGCTGACGAACCGGTATAAGAACCTGATTTCGATGGCGAAAAAGACCGACAATAACGAGGCTTTTCAAGTGATTATGACCGCATTGACGGACGCGATCGACCCGCATACGAGCTATTTCAACCCGTATTTTGCACAGCGGTTTAATGAAGATATGGCCAATACGTTTGAAGGGATTGGGGCGAGGCTGTCTATGGAAAACGAAATGGTGAAGGTAGCCGATATTATTGTGGGAGGTCCCGTCTATAAGGCGAAAGCCTTGCAAATCGATGACCGCATCATTGGCGTGGCTCAAGGGAAAGACGGCGAATTTGAGGATATTATCGGCTGGAAATTGGATCACGCGGTATCCAAGATTAAAGGACCGAAAGGTACCGTCGTGCGGTTAAAAATTATTCCGGCCGGCGAGGAACCAACGGCAGAGCCAAAAATCGTGTCACTCACCCGGGACCGGGTGGTGATTGAAGACGAATCGGCTAAGCGTGAAATCAAGGAAGTGATCGGAGACGATGGAAAAACTTACCGAGTCGGCATTATCAGTCTTCCTAAATTTTATATTGATTTTGAAGCATATCGGAAGAATGACCCTAATTACAAGAGTACCACACGTGACGTCCGGCTGTTATTGGATTCGCTGAAACAGGAAAATGTTGATGCGGTGGTGATGGACCTGCGGTTTAACGGAGGGGGATCCTTGCAGGAATCCATCGAACTGACAGGTTTGTTTATCGACAAAGGACCGGTGGTGCAGGTGCGTGATACGCGAAATCAAATCGAGGTAAACAGCGACCGTGAGGATGGTGTGGCATGGGATGGTCCGTTGGGTGTTATTATTAACCGATTCAGCGCTTCGGCCTCGGAAATTTTTGCGGCGGCTATCCAAGATTATGGCAGGGGTATTGTTTTGGGGTCGCAGTCTTACGGAAAAGGTACCGTACAATCGGCCATTGACATGAGCCGCGTAATCAGTCCTACGGATCGCCTTTTGCTGAAAGCACAGGCCGATGGCGATGACGGCTTGCCCGCCGGTGCTCCACAGTTCGGACAGATTAACATTACGCTGGCTAAATTTTACCGGATTACGGGTAGCAGTACCCAACACAGGGGAGTAGAACCGGATCTCACATTTCCGTCGTTATATTCCGCCGAAAAATACGGCGAAAGCTCGGAACCTTCGGCGTTACCCTGGGATCAGATCAATGCTGCAGATTTTGCACCGGTTGCCGATCTGAAGTCTGTCATCGCTCAGCTTGCCAAAAAGCACCAGGTCCGGATGGACAGTTCGCAGGCATACAAATTTCTGCTGGAAGACATCGATACCATGCAGAAGCAGGAATCTGAAACCAGTGTGACGCTTCAGGAAGATAAGTTGAAGAAAGAGCGTGAAGATAACCGGTTAAAGAATAAAAGCCGTTCTGACGCCCTTCAGCAGATGAAAATAGACCTGCCGCTTGGTGGAGGCACGGCCACTGACGTAGACGAGGGGCTGGATTTCATTCAGGAGGAAAGCCTATCCGTAATGGCAGATTTTGTCGGGTTGATGAAAAAGTAAACGGCAACCTTGACAGTTCAGGACGGTCTTCGCCTGAAAATAAACGATTTTTGCGATTCACCGAGTCGGTTGACGATCAGTCCGGGACCGGCCAGGTGATGACCAAAATTTGTGAACCAATGGATAACCTGGGTGAAGACAGCCTATTTTTTGCACTCAAGCGGGGAGATATAGCAGCTTACGAAGCCGTATTTAAACGATATTACAAGTCGTTGGTTGTCGAGGCGTATTATCTGCTTAAAGATGAAGCGGAAGCCGAAGACCAAGTACAGCAATTTTTCGTTGAAGCGTATTCGACCCATGCGCTTTCTTCTATACGTACGTCGGTTAAGGCTTACTTACATACTTCAATCCGGAATAAATGTCTGAATTTGTTAGCTAAACGAAAGGTAGAAAACTGCCGGAGAGAAAGCTACCTCCAAACGGAAACGGGGCAGCAGATTGGGGCCGACATCACGTTGGAAAATCGAGAGTTATCTGAAAAGATGGAGCGAGCTATCAGTAAATTACCTTACAGGCGCCTACAAGCCGTCAAACTCGTGTATCTTGAGGAACGAAAATACCAGGAAGCCGCTGATATGTTAGGAATCAGTGTCAACTCCATTAAAACACATCTCAGGTTAGCGTTGGAAGCGCTGCGTAAGGATTTTAAAAAGTTCTGATCATATTCACCCACATAAGATATATAATTGTCATCAGTACGAATGCCAGATCAAGAAAAGATAAGTCAGTTGTTTGCGGATCGCATAGCGGGCAGTCTTTCTGAGGAAGATAACAGCTTGCTTGAATGGCTATTGTCGACCGATGAAGGAATACGGACGAAATGGAGGGAATATTCGAAGACATTTGAGGACGCTTCTTCCCAGCGGTTTTTAGGAGAATTAGATGCGGATCGAGCCTGGTTGTCCGTATCACAACGGATCGCTGAAAAGCGAACAACAGCGCCACGCCAGAAAAACAGCTGGATGTTAGCAGCCGTTGCATCGGTGTTAATCGCTATCACAGGCCTTGGGTTTTGGAACTATTTTTTCAGTACGCCAATTGCTGCAAATTTGGAAGAAGTTGCGGTGAGCTCGGACGTCGTCCTGGAACTGTGGAGTGGTGAGCGTTATCATCTGCTTGACACGACGCAGGGAACAACGCTTATCCGGAAGGCGTCCGCCGGTTTCCGAGCGATTTCAGTGGAGAAACACCAACCTGAACTGCAGCCGGAAGCCTTCAATACCATTTCCGTACCCGCCACAAGGGATTATTACCTCGTCTTACCCGATGGAAGTGAGGTTTGGCTTAATTCGTCTTCCGTATTGCGGATTCCGGCGTCATTTCAAACTTTTTCGCGGGAAGTTTTCTTAACAGGGGAGGCTTATTTTAAGGTAGCAAATCAAGCAAAACTTCCATTTACTGTCCATGCCGATAACGTGGACATACAGGTGCTCGGTACGGAGTTTAATGTCAACACATTCGATCGGGCTCAAATAATAACTTCGCTTTTCAGCGGTGCAATTGAAGCCCGTGTGAACGATTATCGAATGCGTCTCTCCCCTGGATTTGAGGTGGTTGCAACTGCAGAAGGACTCTTGTCCCGGGCATTTGACCCGACTACCATAGCGACTTGGCGCACCGGCATCTATCGTTTCGAGAATGAACCCCTGAAACAGTTGTTGCCCGTATTAGAGCGTTGGTATGGAAAACAAATCCGGACGACCGATCCGGCACTGGCAGCGATGAAACTTTCCGGTGCCATCCATAAGAGCGACTCAATCACTGTCTTTCTTGAAAACCTGAAGGCCACGGCTAACATACGGTATCAATTTTCCGGTGGAAAGCTGTTATTATCGGGTACAACGCCTGAATAAGTACCTTTTCTTCCCATAATAGGTAGCATTGCTGCGTTTGAACTTGTAACCTGCCCGGTTACTTTTGCTACGGTTCATTAATCAAATTTTTTTAATTTCTTTTCACCCGTTTTTCGGAATTCCCGGTCTATGTGTGTAAACCATTTTAGCTAATTATGATTAAACAGTTTGGTATTTTTTCGAAAAGATGCAGTCTTACATACAGTCTGCTTTTGGTGGTGGGTCTTCCTATTTGCCTCGCTGCGCAACACAAGATTTCACTGAAGCGCCAACAAGCCCCACTGTCGGAGGTTTTTAAGGAAATTCAGCGGCAATCGGGGTTGACAGTTTTTTTCAGTAATGACCTATTGGATGCCCGGAAAGCGGTTAACGTAAATTTCCGGGAAACTCCCTTGGAAAGTGTTATGGATTACCTGCTCGAAGGCACATCGGTATCCTGGCAGCTGAAAGGAAAATACATCGTTCTGCGTAAACGTACGGGACTACCCGGTAAGGAACGGGATTCTGTCTCAACAACGGAGTCTGAACAAGAGGAGAGGGTAAGCGGCACGGTGGTCGATCCCGAAGGAAAACCCATGGAAGGAGTAAGCATTCGCGTAAAAGGAACGCAACTGGCTACGGCAACGGATGCAAGTGGTAAGTTTACCCTTGCCGTGGCAGACCTGGAAGTAGTTTTGGAAGTCTCTTATATAGGATATGAATTGCTGGAAGTGCTTTTGGCAGGTAACCGGTCGGTCAATATCCAGTTGGAACCGTTAATGGGCAACCTGGAAGAAGTAGTGGTGGTAGGATATGGTACCATGCAGAAATCGGATTTGACGGGCTCGGTGACGATGGTCGATCAAACGAATATCAAACAAATGCCTGCGGCAACCATCGACCAGAAATTGGTGGGGCAGGTCGCAGGCGTACAGATTCAGCAGGTAACCGGCGCGCCGGGCGGCGGTACTTCTGTGAAAATCAGGGGAGCCGGATCAATCGGAGCCGGCAACGAGCCGCTTTACGTGATTGATGGAATGCCCTATGCATCGGGGATGAATCAAAATTTAAACCCACTGGTTTTTTTGAATCCCAACGACATCGAGTCGATCAGTGTATTAAAAGATGCCTCGTCTACCGCCATTTATGGCTCACGGGGAGCGAATGGAGTCATTATGATCACTACCAAGAAAGGGAGTTACGATCGAACGGAAGTTAACGTATCGGCCACATCGGGTATTCAGCAGGTACCCCAAAGAGGACGTCCGAGTATGATGAACGCGGGAGAATTTGCAGATTACCAGCGGGAGAAAATAGCCGCTATGATTTGGAAAAGTGAAAAACGGGAGGCCACCGATAGTGATTATCCGGCAGTGTATCTGCCACAGAATATATCGGGGGAAGGGACCGATTGGTATGACTTGATTTTGCAGACCGCGCGGGTACAGGATTATTCCGTTAGTGTAAACAAGGGAAGTAAAGAGTCGAGGCTCAATTTCAGTTTGGGTTATTATAACCAAGAAGGGGTGGTACGGTATACCGGGCTGGAGCGGTTTACCGGAAGTTTATCCATGGAGTCAAATATCGGTAGTAAAGTCAAGTTCGGTGCAACCCTGCAGCCAACTTATATCCGTCATCAGCAAACCAATACAAATTCCGGCCGGGGAGATGTAATTGGTTTTGCCAGCTGGGGAAATCCGATCCTGTCACCCTACGACGATCAGGGTCAGTTGATTCCGTATATTGTATCGCCTCAAAACAAGTACTACTCGTCGTGGAGTTTTGTCAATCCGCTTTTTATGCTTCGGGAAACCGTTCGCAATCGCAATAATTTCCAGAACCTGGGGTCGGCATTTCTGGAGTGGAACGTAATAGATGGGCTGAAATTGAGGTCCGCCATCAGTACCAACTATTCGGCCAATAAATATTTCCTCTATCAGCCTTCTACGGTTGGCGGTCAGAATAGAGCACCGCAACCCGGTACGGGAATCTCGAATACAACGCGCGGCGACGCGTTCGATTGGTTGATAGAAAATACAGCTAATTACGACCGGGCATTTGGAGATGCGCACCGCCTTAATATACTAATGGGTTATACGACACAGAAGAGCAAAGGCGATAACATCGATCTGCAGGGCAATCCGTATGCGAACGATCTGATTGAGACAATCAATGCGGCACAAGGGATAAAAGCTTGGGGACAGAATATCAACGAATGGACGATGATTTCCTATCTGGGACGATTGAATTATACGTTGAAAGACCGCTACTTGCTCACTGCTACGTTCCGCTCCGACGGTTCGTCCCGCTTCGGTTCGGAAAATCGATTTGCATTTTTTCCGTCGGTAGCAGGTGCTTGGCGCTTATCCGAAGAAGATTTCCTTAGCGATAGCCATTGGGTTGATGAGTTGAAGCTTCGGATATCTTATGGCCGCAGCGGTAATAATAACATTGGAAATTATGCACATTTGCCTGCGATCAATGCCGGATCTTACGTGTTTGGAGATCGGCAGGTAACCGCATCAAGTGTAGGGATAAGCAATCCGTTTTTGACATGGGAAGAATCGAGCCAAATAGATGGTGGAGTGGATTTGACTACTTTTGGCAACCGACTCTCGTTGGTGGTGGACTATTACTACCGGAAGTCGGTTAATATGTTGCTGAATGATGTGATTCCAGCAATTACCGGTTTCAACAACCAGATCGTAAATAAAGGCAATGTGCGGAATACGGGGATAGAAGTGGCGCTAAACGCGGTGCCCGTGGAGGGTGAATTACGCTGGGAGACCACGTTGAATTTTGCACTCAACCGCAATAAAGTGATCTCGCTGAACGACAACGGAGACCCCATCTACTCGGGTAATTCGGACAACAATTATACCCACATTACACAGGTAGGAAGGCCGATAGGTCAATTTTTCGGATATGTTTTTGATGGGTTGTACTCGGCGGAAGATGCTGCAAACCCCAACGTAGTGCGGGACCCTTCGGTTGAAGTCTATGAAGGAGGCGTCAGGTATAAGGATTTGGATGGCGATGGCTTAGTTAATGACTTGTTGGATTACGCGATCATCGGCAACCCACAGCCGGACTTTATCTTTGGTTTTTCAAATCGGCTAACGTACCGGCAGTTTGACCTATCTGCGGTGATAAACGGACAATATGGGGGGAGCGTCATGAATGGACTTCGGCAAACGATTGACAATTTGCAGGGGCAGTTCAATGTAGGGAAAGAGTGGGTAAGGCGCTATCGAAGCGCAGAAGATCCGGGAGATGGACGCCATTACGCGGTACCTTTCTCGGCGCCGAGCCGGGGACATCGTGTTTCAGATTTGTGGGTTGAAGATGCTTCTTATTTACGCATTACCAACATCACGCTTGGGTATGGGCTGCCCGAAGCGTTGGTTAGTCGGTCGTCATTCATTAAATCTTGCCGCGTATATGTTACGGTGCAGAATCTTGCGACGTTTACCAACTATAGCGGCGCCAATCCGGAAGGACAGTCCGTTTCACAGAGCAACACCTTAGCGCCGGGATTTGACATTTCTTCGTATCCCTTGGCAAGGACCGCCTCATTTGGTATTAATTTGACATTTTAATTGCTAGGTTATGAAAAGATTTTATCGATATTTACTGTTGATTTTACCGGTTTTTACCTCGTGCTCCCACGATTTTTTGGAACTGTATCCTGAAACCACGCTTAATGAAGGTAATTTTTATTCATCGGAGGAGGAGTACATTTTACTGGCAAACGGATGCTATGTGCCCATGCGTAATTATGAGAAAGTAGACCATTGGGTAATCGCTGAAATCCCATCCGACAATGCCAGCTATCAGGACAAACAGGATGATGGCGGGGCTTGGCCACGCCGTGTGATCGATCAGTTTTTAGCGTCTTCGAGCAACGATAATTATGGCAATTTCTGGAATCAGTCTTATCAGGGAATCAGGCGGTGTAACAAGTTGATTGAAGAACTGGACAAATCAACGGTGACCTGGAATGAAGGCATCAAAGAGCGCACAGCTGGTGAAGCTCATTTTTTGCGGGCACTTTATTATTTCAACCTTGTCCGGCAATTTGGTGGGGTACCCTTGGTGCTCGCACCTGTTAACTCACAGGCTGCAATCGAAATTAAACGGTCTTCCGAAGATGCCATATATGAACAGATTATCGCAGATTTAACAACGGCGGCCGACTACCTGGCGAGGGCTGAAGGGGTAGCGGAGAACGGTCGGGCGAGCCATGCCGCGGCCCTGTCGCTATTGGGCAAAGTGTATCTTACCCTTCATCGGTACGACGACGTGTTGAATACATTAGAGCCAGTACTGTCATCTCCCAAGCATGGACTGCTCGGTAATTACGCAGCGCTGTTTAATCCGTCAGCCAAAGACTACCGGGAGACGATTTTCGCCATACAATACACGGAAGCCAGTGTCGAACTGGCAAACCGATTCATTTTCTTATTTGCTCCATGGACTTCCGGCGGAGCGGTTACGCAGCGGCCGAATATCAACATCATCGGATCATCATACGGATGGAATCAACCTACCCGGGATCTGATCGATGCGTTTGAGGAAGGAGACCTGCGAAAAGAAGTGTCCATTGCCTATTGGCATGGAAAAGATTCGGATGGCGAAATACGGGATATTCCCTATTGCAGTAAATATAAACCCCCGGTTTCTGCACCGGATGATCGGTGCAGTGATAACCTGCCCGTGTTGCGGTATTCCGATGTGCTGCTCATGTATGCAGAAGCATTGAACGAATTGGGGCGCACTTCGGAAGCCATTCCATACGTTTTCCAGGTTCGTGAACGTGCTGGACTCCGTCAGCCACTCGATGGCTACGACCAAACCCGGTTACAAGCATTGATCGCCAAAGAACGGCAGGTCGAGTTTTGTTTTGAAAACCAACGGTGGTATGATTTGAAACGTACCGGCAAAGCGCTGGAAGTATTAGCTGGCCATGGTGTACGCGAGAAGGCGCTTCGGCCCTGGCTGAATGACCAAGCTTTTGATATGCAACCCTATAAGTTGCTGGCACCCATTCCTGTCGAACAGATTGTATTGAATAAAATTGAACAGAATGAAGGGTATTAAAACCATTATCGGCGTCGCCTTTCTCACGTTGGTTAGCCATGTGGGAACGGTTTGTGCGCAACTGCCTAAGGCGGGAAATCAGGCCCGGCCCAACATTATTTTCCTGCTGACGGATGACCAACGGGCGGATGCGTTGGGGGTGATGGGAAATCCGATTATCCAGACGCCCCATTTAGATGAGATGGCCAGGAACGGCTACCTTTTCCGCAACGCCTATGTGACCACTTCAATATGTGCGGTAAGCCGGGCCAGTGTGCTTAGCGGCCAATACATGTCGAGACACCAAATCAGTGATTTTGGTACTAATTTTACAGAAACGGCACTTGCAGACACCTATCCGATGTTGTTGCAGAAAGCGGGTTATCACATTGGATTTATTGGTAAGTACGGCGTGGGAAACCAGCCGCCAAGCGATCGTTTTGACTTTTGGTCGTGTTGGGATCGTGGTCAGCCACCGTATTGGCTAGAAGATGGCGCGGGGAGAAAGGTCCATCAAACCGATAGTGTGAGCCATGATATCATGCGTTTTTTAGACGAATATGGAACGAAGGAAGCGCCTTTTTGCTTGTCGGTCAGTTTCAAAGCACCACACGAACTTGATGGTGATCCGCCGGTTTATCAGGTTCAGGAGCGCTTCGAAAATCTATATGAAGGGATAGTCATTCCTCCCCAGCCAAATGGTGGCGAGGAAGCGTGGGAACGGACTCCGCCTTTTTTCCATGACAGTAAAAGTATCGCCCGTAAGCGATGGGAAGGCTTGTTTGGCACGCCTGAATTATACCAAACGAACGTAAAGAACTATTATCGGTTGATTACCGGGGTGGATGAGGTGGTAGGCAAATTGCGAGAAAAGCTTTCGGAGTTAGGCATTGACGATCGCACTGTGATCATTTATATGGGCGACAATGGGTTCTGTTTAGGTAACCATGGTCTGGAGGGGAAATGGTTTGGCTACGAGGAGTCGGTACGGGTACCACTTATTATTTACGATCCTCAAAAGCCGACAAGCCGTCAGGGCGACATCCCGGACATCGCTTTGAACATAGATATTGCGCCAACCGTGCTTGCCTATGCTCAGGTATCCATTCCACCAAGTATGCAGGGTGTAAACCTTCGGCAGACAGCTTTGGACAAGCGTTCTACCCGGTCAGCGTTCTTTTATGAGCACACCTTCGCGGGAAGCCCGCGTATACCGAAAGTAGAGGGCGTTGTCGGTGGCCGGTATAAGTACATGATTTATACGGAGCATGGGTATGAAGAACTGTTTGATCTTAAAAAAGATCCTTATGAATTGAACAATGTGGCCAAGGATGAAACCTATGCACGGCAGTTGAAAAAAATACGGGCGCGTTTTGATTTTTTGAAGCAGGCCGCCCGATAAGTTACCGAATTAGATAACCATTCAAATTTTTGAAAATGTATATCAAAAGAAAAAATAAGTATTTAATCAGATTAGGTGTTGCATTGCTGACGGTAGGCTTACCGGGTATTGCTGCCAGCCAATCAAACGAAATTACCCTGCCCGAACAACCCAACGTGTTGGTTATCATGGCCGACCAGTGGCGGACACAGGCCATCGGTAGCCACGGTGATTCGAATGTTCGGACCCCCCACCTCGATGCATTGAGCCGGAAGGGAATCGACTTCATAAATGCAGTATCGGGAATTCCCGTATGCACACCGGCACGGGCGTCTTTTCTGACGGGACAACGCCCGTTACGCAACGGTGTGTTCATGAATGATGTGCAGCTTGATCCCGATGCACGCTCGTTGGCCGAAGCTTTCGGCGACGCAGGATATGCAACCGCCTGTATCGGCAAATGGCACATCGATGGGCGGGGAAGAAGTACATTTATCCCCCCGGGCGGTCGTCGGCAGGGTTTTGAATATTGGAAGGTGCTGGAATGTACCCATAATTACAATCACTCTCGTTACTACGCCGACACACCTGATACGTTACGTTGGGAAGGATATGATGCTTTTGCACAATCCGAAGATGCGAAAGCCTATATGCGTAGCCGTTTGGGAAATCAACAGCCCTTTTTTATGTTTTTATCATGGGGGCCACCCCATGCGCCCTATCATACCGCTCCGGAATCTTACCGCGAGTTGTACCAAGCCGAAAACGTTCAGCTGCGTCCTAATGTGCCAACGAACAGTCAAGCGGCAGCCCGGAAAGATTTAGCAGGTTACTATGCCCACTGTACAGCTTTGGACGATCAATTGGGTGATTTACTTAAATTCCTCCAAGAAACCGGATTAGATCAGAATACGATTGTGCTTTTCCTTTCCGATCACGGAGATATGCTAGGATCCCAAGGAGCTACTAAAAAGCAACAACCCTACGATGAATCCATACGCGTACCTATGATGTTTAAGCTGCCCGACTCATACGGTGTCTCGGCACAAACAAAGGATGCTCCGATCGGAATTGAAGATCTCATGCCTACCTTGTTGAGTCTCTGCGATATTGACATTCCGGCAGACGTGGACGGCATCGACTACTCTCCGTATATCTTGGGTCAAGGAGATGCACCCGACACCATGAAGGTGATCACCTGTGTGCAACCCTATGGACAATGGACGCGGAAAACCGGGGGAAAAGAATTCCGTGGTCTGCGATCCAAAAGGTTTACCTATGTACGGGACCTCAATGGGCCCTGGCTGTTCTTTGATAACGAACGGGACCCCTATCAAAGGAATAATTTGGTAGGCGATCGCAGCTATCGGGAGCTGATGGAAGCATTTGACCGTCAGCTGCGGGATCGCCTTGCGGCAGATGGCGACGAATTTTTGCCGGGATTACAGTATGTGAAGAAATATAATTATCCTCCATTGGACGATACGGAAACGGTACCTTATACAAATTGAATATTATTTTTTGGCCATTTTCATGCGCTGTACCAGGTAAAGACCTGCTAAAACAAGCAATACGCCAACAAAGGTATGCCACGAGAGGGGCTCTTTCATCCATACCGCCGCAATAGCGAAACCTGCGATGGGACAAAGAAAGAGCCAGGCCGATGCTTTAACGGGGTTGTCGCGCAGTAGGTACAGCCATAATAGCATGGCAATGATGGATACGGGGATGGCCAGCCAGGTAACAGCGCCCCACCAAGCGGAATCAAATACATTTGCCGATCGGTCGAAAAATAGCACCATAAAAGGTAACAGGCAAATCCCTCCAATGAGCGTCTGCCAACCGTTGATCGTTAGAATATGGAGATTGCCCCAATTCTGCCGGGCAAAATAGATCGCCCCTGCGGAATAGGAAAGCATGCTCAGAAAGAGAGTGCCTAAACCGAACAAACTGGCATGACTCTCTTGGTAGAGCGGATAGGCAGCCAGCAGCATGCCTGCAATGCATAGGACGAAACTGAGTATGGTGTGTAAGCGGATGGGCTGCTTAAACCAGATGGCATTGATTAATAGAATAAGTACGGGATTGGTTGCCACGAACAATGTCCCCAAACCGGCTGATACTTCTTGCATCGCCAGCACGTATAAACCAAGGTATAAGCTTATATTGAGTAATCCGTAGATAAAGAGCTGTCTCCAAACCTTTCTGCCAGAAGGTAACTGTTGTCGCAAGATGCCGTGGGTTATTCCCAGCATCAGCGCGGATGCCAAGGCAAACCGCGCCACGGCCATAACAAACGGCTGGGATGATTGGAGGCCGATTTTTGTAGCTGCCGAAGCAGAGGCCCAAAAAATAGCGAAGATCGTTCCTGCAAGGATATAGGTAAACTGTTGGAATTGCGTTTTCAACCTCGGTGCAAATTTTACGCGAAGCTAGTTAAAAGAATTCACGATTACCCAACAATCCCGATCGAATCACTTATCTTCGTCTTTAGGATAAAGCAAGTAGTATGTTGTTGCCGATCGGAGACGAGAACCATGACCGGAAATCATTTCCGTTCGTCAATTATTTATTTATCGGATTAAATATCTTGGTGTTTGTGTTTCTCCAGGGCTTTGGTTATAATATTCACTTTACCTTTTCGTACGCTACCATTCCTGCGGAGATACTGACCGGCAGAGATATTATTACCGACAGTCAACTGATCGTCGACCCGATTTCGGGTGAGTCTTTCGAAATGCCCGGATTGCAGCCGACCGGGATCCCTGTTTTTCTGACACTCATCTCAGCTATGTTTATGCATGGCGGAGTCGGACACCTGGCAGGGAATATGCTCTATCTATGGATATGCGGAGATAATGTGGAAGACCGCTTGGGGCATTTCAGGTATCTCGTTTTCTATTTGCTATGTGGTATCTTGAGTGGGTTAAGCCACGTGTTTAGTGTGTGGTTTTTCGGTCAGGACCCTTTAACACCGTGTTTGGGGGCATCGGGAGCTATCTCGGCAGTATTGGCGGGTTATTTGGTGTTATTTCCACATAAACGGATTACATTTTTGCTGTTTTTTTTCGTTGTTTCGATCCCAGCTATCGTCGCAATCGGTTTATGGTTTCTTTTTCAGGTGAGCAATGGGATCGGTGCACTAGGTGGCGAACAAGCGGGAGGCGTAGCGTATGCTGCGCACATCGGTGGATTCGTCGCCGGTTTATTGCTGGTCAACCGCTTTAGCAGGCGTTTGTCGTATGTCCGCGGTTGAAATTTCGAGGTAGTTAGTTATGCTGAACTTATGCGTATTTGGTCGCTTCATCCTAAATATCTTGATGCTAAAGGATTGGTAGCGCTTTGGCGGGAGGCCTTGTTGGCAAAACATGTGCTGGAGGGAAAAACGAAGGGATATACCTTGCATCCACAATTGTGGCGATTTAGGCGCTCGTCTGCACCCCTATCCAGTATAAACCGGTATCTGGCGGTCGTTTATGAGGAGGCGATGTTAAGAGGATATTGCTTTGACCGAAATAAAGTGGACTGGGATTTTCATGCTCCAGCTATGTCGGTGACGACTGGGCAAATGCGTTACGAAACTGAGCATCTTTTGAATAAACTAAAACAGCGGGATCCGGAGCGTTACCGATCATTGATGAGCTTATCATCTTTTGATCCCCACCCGATGTTTTCGTTGGAAGAGGGAGATATAGCACATTGGGAGGTAGTCAAATGAATGATGTGTAAAAACGAAAGGTTTCCAAACGGGGAGAATGGAAACCTTTACTAACCAATTATAAACCTAAATTATGATAGTGCAAAGATAATACACATTTGTGAATTAACTGCACTGCACTGTCCTGCCTTAATGTTTATTGTTACGAAAAATCAACCACCGCTTTAATCACATTGCTTGTAGGATCCAGCAATGAGCGGAAGACATCCGGTAGTTGTTGGCAAGGGATGCGATGTGTAATGAACATGGCGGGCTGAATAGTGCCTTGCTGCAGCGTTTGGATGACGTGTTCAAAATCTTCCTGGGTGGCGTTACGGCTACTCATGAGCATAGCTTCGCGCTTATGGAATTCGGGGTGGCTGAAAGAGATGGGTTGCTGTTGCAGGCCAATTAGCACAAACCTGCCACCGTGTGCCAGATAGCGAAATGCTTGGTTGATTGCTTTTTGACTCCCGGTACAGTCAATCACTACACTGGGCATATTACCCTGTGTATAATCAAGTAGCCGTTCTTCGACGTTGTCTTTTGCTGCATCGATGGTTGCTAAGTCCGCTACCAGCGTACGACAATAAGCAAGTCGCTCGGCATTGATATCCATCAGAATGACATGCGCACCTGCGAGCCGTGCGAAGAGCGCGGTGCCCATGCCGATGGGCCCGGCACCGATTATGAGTACTTGTTCGCCGGGTTGAATGGCTGCACGGCGGATACCGTGAGCACCGATAGCCAAGGGCTCTACCAGCGAGAGTTGGTCCACATTCAAGCCATTACCAGCGATGAGGGAGGAGATCGGCAAGGCAACGCGGCTACGCATACCGCCATCCACATGCACTCCATACACTTGCATCTGCACGCAGCAATTGGTTTTTCCTTGGCGACAGGCAATGCACGTTCCACAATGGAAATAAGGTTTCACCGCGACCAAATCTCCAACAGAAAAGCCGTTCCCCCTGGGAATATCGAGAATTTCAGCAGCTAACTCATGGCCTAGAATGCGGGGATAGCTAAAGTAAGGCTGTGTACCCTCAAAGGCATGGATATCTGTGCCGCAGATGCCTACCTGACGGATTTTTAGTAAGGCCTCTTCCTTGCCTAACTCAGGTTCGTTCGTTTGAATGATCCGTAAGGCTCCCGGTTTGTCGCAAATTAGGGTATCCATGTTTTTTATCTTGCCGCAAGATACGGTATTTCAATTAGTTATTACTACGAAGAACCTAACTAACCGCCTAAGGCAGCAGATTTTTTGCCCGTCGGATAAAAGGCTTAATGCGATAGAGGCCATCGGAGAGCTTGCGGATGAGTCGTTCGTCATAATGGGGATCCGGTACGACAAATGGGTTGAGTTGGAATTGCTGTATATCGAGTTCGCTTGTTCGCATATCGGCGAGGTCGGATGCCGTCCGATGTGTGTGAGACGCATCCGTTCCAAACCCGATGTTCTTGACCAGATTTACCGCTGGAACAATACTGAGTCCTGAATTGATGGCACGTGCAAAACTCCATTGATAATCCCAAGTGTCAAGATTTTTTTCAAATACCTGTTCGTACAGAGACATCCGCCAAGCATAAGCATTTCCTAAAAAACCCCTAAGTATTTCGGAAGTTTTAGCCTGGTGGTATTTCTCCGGCGACAGATCAAAATGTTTCCAAGCCCTGCGCCAGCTCGCCCACCCCCATATTCCCCCGTACTTGGAAAAAAAATAACGATACTCCGGATCGGAGGTATAGTGGCCGATAAAATTAGTGCCGGAAATCTGCATGACGCGGGTGTCCTCGCGATACATGTCCAGCATGGCTGCACAAAAGTGGAAAAACGACAGATCAGGCAGACAGTCGTCTTCGAGGATAATGCCACACTCCTCATGGGCAAAGAACCATGATATGGCGTCGCTTACCGCAATTTTACAACCGAGATTCGCCGGCCTGAACAACGTTTTTACTTCACATTCCCAGTCCACACTCTCCGTTAGAAATTGCCGTATATGGTCAACCTTGTCTTGTTCGCCCTGCGTGTGTTTCCGTGGGCCGTCCGAAGCGAGGTAAAGTTTGGGAGGACGGTATTGGGCCACTTGCTCGAATACCCGTTTGGTGGTGTCCAAGCGGTTGAACGTAAGCAGCAATACCGGTGCCTGGGTCATATCGCGAAGCAATTGGTTGGTCGATAGAAGACGCTGGTTTCTTTCCGGTAAAATAAACCCGGAGAGATACCACTAAAAGGTAGCATCTTGAAGCCAGCTTGTTTAAGATAAGCGACACCTTCCTGAAATTTCTCCAATTGGCTGTCGTCGAAAATGATCACACCCTGTTCGCTCAGCGCATCGGCGGCATGCTTGCAGCAGTTATTACGGTCAAATCCGTCAATCAGTATGATATCGAATTTTTTGTTTTGCAGCATTGCTGCACGGCAGTAATCGCCGTCTACCGTGCCTTCGTAATGGACCAATGTGACGTTTTCGGCTTTGTCTTTCATTCCCGCTGCCAACCATTCGCGGTCATGCTCGGCAGAAGTAACAGAGGCAACCCGCTTTGAAAAATAGCGGGTAGAGTAACCGGAACCATATTCAAATACGTGCAGCGTGTCGGAAAGCCGTGGTTCCATAAAATCGATAAATGAGTATGTAAACCAAGGTAGTGGCTGTTTGTTGTTGTCAAGGGGAACGCGTGCCCGATAAGCCTCCATCCAGCCGATCTCCGCCAAATAACCTTTCACACCGAATGAAAGGAGCGACCGGATCTTGCGCAAGCTGAACAAACTGCTTATCGGATAGATGAACTTCATTTTTTTTCAGATTTGTGTGCTAAAGTACTTAATGTATTCCATAATACGAGTGCTTTCAGCATGGAAAAGCCATGCTGGCGCGTTTTGGGAATAAGCAGCACCGAAAAAGTGGAAATAAAATAGGCAAGTAGTGTAGCGACTGCCGCACCGTTCATGCCGTAACGAGGTAACAACCACAGGTTGAGCAGCACGTTGGTTAAAGCCCCGATAGCTGTACGCAGGAACGATATCCGCGTGAGGTTCTCAGCGATGAGGTACTGGCCACTTGCCGTGCCGAGAAAAACGAATACCCCGGCCCAGATGTGGATGGCCAGCGTGGGGGCACCGATATGAAACTCGGGTCTGTAAAGCCATTGGTAGATGTAAGGGGCCGCAAATGTGGTGATCAATGCGATGCCAATACTGATGATGACCATGAGTTCATAAAGTTGCTGTAGCCGTTTCTGATACCGCGCCGGATCGTCACGCCGGGCGTGCATAAGCGCAGGAAACAAGGCCGCTACCAAGGCCATTGGGAAAAAATACCAGCCTTCACTCAGTGTCACTACCGTGGCGTAGACACCCAATGCCGATTTTCCCCAAAAGGCATCCAGCATGAGCTGGTCTATTTTCATGTAGAGGGTTACAAACACAGAAGACAACGCCAGCGGCCAGGAATGTTTGAGCAAATTGAGGGCGACTGCGCGGTCAAATTTCCAGTGGAACGGATTGTGGTGCTGCGCGCGGTATACATACACATAGCCCAGCGATAGCAGCGCGGCGTCTGCGAGTAGCATCCAAACAAAGGCTGTCAACGATGCGCCGGATACAATGAGGACAAGCTTTAGCAGCGCCGACAGCAGGTTGGCGCCAACCTGCACATACATGATAAACTTGCCTTTGGCAATAGACTGGAAATAACAATCAATGATATTGACGGATTGAGCTACGCACACGAAAGACACGATGGCAACATAGCTTAACGGTGCTGCCGGAGGTTCCGGAGCGTAGTGGCCGATGCACAGGTAGGCAAAATAGATCAACGGGATAGCCGTTAAGCCCGAGAATAGGCGCAATCGGAATGCCGAACCCAAAATGGTGCGGTGCTGCTGTGGATGCACGAGCAGCTCGCGGGTCACCAGGCTGTCGGTGCCTAGGCTGCTTGCAGCAACAAAGAACGAAACCAATACCAGCGGGTAATTGAGTATCCCTGTTTGCGCATCGCCGAGGTAGTTGGGAAGGACAACAGCTGTGACGAGCATCTTGATCAGTAGCGATCCTACACGAGCCATTAACAGCCACCCGGTATTTTTCAGGTACTTGTCAAACGCATGGGCGTCAAAACCGGGTAGGGCGGGTAGCTTCATGGGTTGCCGTCAGTGATTCCCGGCAAAGATAGGCGAATATTATCATCTGCACCAAATAGCGACTTTCTCCAGTCTTTTTTTTGATGGTTTTCTGTCTTCCTGCGGACGGAATGCGTGCTTTATACGGCGTATATCCAGGGATTTTCCGTATTCGGCACGGATGAGCTACGGATAGCATGTGCGGGAAGACGGGAAATAGTAGAAAGTAAGTGGGAAGTTCGGCACGGATTAGTGCGAACCCGTGCAATTTGGCGCCAAACGTTGAACCGGACGGCTATAAATATTAAGTCACAGCGAATTTCGCAAGACAACGCGTGTTGGATTGCGGAGGGTAACGATTTCTTTATTCATAATCGCTTGGCTCACCGCCTTACCCATCGCTTCGAAATCGGTCGAAATGACCGTAATACCATCTTCGAGGATTTCTTTAACAGCCGTGTCGTTATAAGATATCAGTCCAACGTCCGACCCAAGTTTGTAGTTTTTGCTGCGGGCTAATTTGATCAACGCTACATCATCGGTGTCATAACGGCTAAAGGTAATGTACCCATTTCCCTTTTGGAAGCTGCTGGCTTCTACTTCGTGTTCGATGGCATACCGATACGCATGCTCCACGCAAAAACGTAGAAATCCATCCATCACGTGGCGGGCATGGGTAGCTTCATGGGGGGCGATAAGGATCAGCTTTTTATACTTGGAAAGTTGATCTTTTAATTGGGTGAGGCCGTCATAGATATCGTGCTCGAAATCTTGGAAAATACAAGAATACTCGCCGTCTAAGTCAGGCTGATTGTAATCGATAATGATGCGTTTCTGTGCGGGTATGAGGTTGAGCACCTCGGAAGGATTTTCTTTAAGGAAAGTAGCAACGACGAAGTGCGTATAGTTACCCAAGTTTTCGCGGATCAGGTTTTCAAACACCTTGAAATTGTGGTGATGGAAATATATATCCATGTCAGCTACATTCTTGAGTTCCTCGAATAGCGTATGGTAGAACCGGTCGCGCATGACATTCATTTTGTCAAGTAAGAGAAACACCCTGTAGGTATGGTCTACCGACTTCTTCTTTACGTAGTATCCTTTGCGATACACCGATTCGATGATGCCTTTTTCAAGTAGATGGGTGAGTCCCTTCAGTAAGGTCTCCTTGCTCATACCCAACTTTTTTTCGAGTTGCTTTAGTGACGGGATCCGATCGCCGATGTGGAGTTGGTCAGATTCAACCAAATGGTTTATATAGTCTACCAGTTGCAGGTATTTCATGCGACTGCCGGAGCGCGGGTTATGTTCAGTAGATTCGATCCCCATTTTAATTTATGCGGGGCAAAAATAACTAAATGCCACTACCAAACCAAACCAGAAGAAATTATTTCCTATTTTGGGCCTATGTGGTTGATTATCAATTATAAGTTGGATTTTGTTGAAATAAAATTTGGATGATGTTCCTGAAATCTCTTATACTTGCAGTAGGATTTGGTACCAGACCATACCAGACCAGATTGTTAATAAAAGAGTGTTAACCAATTTTAATCATTATGCATAAATTTTATTTTTTATTAGGCTGTTTTTGCGCATGGGCAACGATTGCGAGTGCACAGCAAACAATCACAGGAACAGTCACCGACGGTGGGGATGGCACCCCGCTGCCCAACGTGACAATAGTTGTTCCCCAAACCGATCAACAGACCCAAACTGATGCAAACGGTCGGTATCAGCTTACGGTGCTATCCGGCGCTAAACGGATCTCTTTTTCACTGTTGGGCTATGCTACGCTGGAAGAGGTCATTGGTGATCGTAACCTAATCAATGTTAGCCTTGAAGCCGAGACGACGGGCTTGGACGAGGTGGTCGTGGTGGGGTACGGTACACAGCGGAAAATCGAAACAACGGGTTCCATTGCATCGGTAAAGGCTGCGGAATTGACCCAAATGCCGGTAACAAACGTGGCGCAGGGATTGCAAGCTCGGGTGGCTGGTGTACAAATCAACCAGAATTCAGGCGCGCCTGGCGGAAATATTAGTGTTCGTATTCGCGGTACCAATTCGATTAACGGAAGTTCTGAACCGCTATATGTAGTTGATGGGATTCAAATATCAAATAGTGGTGGAATAAATGACGTAAGTCCGTTGTCAACCATTAACCCAAATGATATCGAATCCGTGGAAGTGCTCAAAGACGCGTCAGCTGCCGCTATCTACGGTGCACGGGCAGCAAATGGCGTAGTGCTGATTACCACAAAACGAGGGAAGTCGGGGGCAACACGGGTTGACTTTGAGAGCTACGTCGGTGTACAGAACGTGTCAAAAACCCTCGATGTGTTGAATGCCGCCGAATTTGCGCAATTGGAAAACGAGGTGTATAAAACAACTGTCTATGAAAACCCCGCCTCCTTGGGTGAAGGGATTAATTGGCAGGACATTATTTTCCGGGAAGCATCGATCCAAAACCACCAGCTTACGGTGAATGGCGGGAATGAAAAAACACAATTGGCGCTATCACTGAATTATTTCGACCAAGATGGCATTATTGTGAATTCGGGATTCGAACGGTATTCGTACCGATTGAATGTTGACCACCGAATCAACGATCGAATCAAATTGGGGAGTAGTATTTTAGGAAGCTATTCAATCAATCAAGGAATTAACGCCGGCTCCGATAACCTAGGCAACGCGGCAGTGGTAACCGGAAGTGTATTGGGTGCCGCCATCGGTGCACCGCCGACCTTGGAGCCGTACCGTGAAGGTGGAGGCGTTTATCCATTTGCAGAGCAACACGGTGGAAGGTACCGCGAGGTGATCAACCCACTGAATTTCACAGAAATTCTGCAACAACGGGCAATCAAGCGGACATTAGCAAATCTGTATGGAGAATTTGAAATCATACCGGGTTTGGTTTATCGGGCGTCTTTTAATATCGACGTAGATGATCGACTGTATGATAGTTATTCGCCTTTATCCATCATTGCCCAGCAGGACATCGGCGAAAATTCGGGATCAGGATCGAAAGACAACCGCGATTTTCTGAATCTCTTGCACGAAAGTCTGATTACGTACTCGACTCGACTCGCAGAAGATCATTCGCTGAAATTGACCGGCCTATTTGCCACCCAATCCGAAGGATACAAACGTAATTTTTTGTCGGCAACTGGTTTTCCAAACGATGCCACGAGGAATGAAGCCCTGCAGTTAGCCCTGAATCGCCAAGTATCGAGCGAGCGAACCTTGCAGCGACTGGATTCCTACATGGCCCGTATCAATTATGGATACAAGGATAAGTTCTTCCTCGACATTACCGGACGTATCGATGGATCGAGTAAGTTTGGGGCAAACAATAAATATGGATTCTTCCCTGCGGTTTCTGCGGCGTATCGGCTAATCGAAGAGCCGTTTTTCCAGGGAATACGTCAGTTGAGTGACCTGAAGTTGCGGGCAAGCTACGGTACTACAGGTAACGCAGCGGGTATTTCACCTTATCAATCGCTGGCCATGGTTGCCGCAAGTGGCGGCTATAATTTTAACCACGGCTGGGATACCGGTATTGCACCTACAGGGATTGCTAATCCGGATTTACGGTGGGAGAAATCGACACAGACGAATGTTGGGCTTGATATCAGCTTGTTTAACAATAGGTGGTCTATTGTGGCCGATTATTACCACAAGCGTACCGACGATCTTCTCTTCGTCAAATCACTGCCCTTTTCTTCGGGATATAGCGCTATTACCGGAAATTATGCGTCGCTGGAAAACAAAGGGTTTGAAGTGGCAACGAATGCCGTTATCCTGGATTCAGATTTACAGTGGACGGTTACCGCAAACGTAACAGCCAATAGAAATAAAGTGATTGATCTGGACGGTGGAACCACCGATGAGCGATTCATTACGAATTATACCATATTGAAGGTAGGTGAGCCATTAGGGCTTTTCAAAACCTACGTGTTTGATGGCATCAACCAAACCGGCGAAACGATCATTCCGGGCTATGACGGGCGTTTAGGCGGGCATAAGGTTAGAGACATCAATGGGGATGACGCCATCGATGCGGATGATCAGATCATCACAGGGAACCCAAATCCTCAATTTATCTTCGGCTTTTCGACTAACCTGAATTATAAAAATGTTGATTTAAGCATTTTTCTGTCGGGCAGCTATGGCAACGATATTTATAACATCAGCAGGTTGTCGTTTGAAAATCCGCTTGGACAACGAAACCAGCTAAAAGGAGTCGTTAATCGGTGGACGCCGGAAAATCCCAGTGAACAGTATGTTAGTCCATTTGTGGCTGGCCGGTTGCCGATAACAAACTATGCCATGGAAGATGGATCGTACCTCCGAGTAAGGAATATTAACCTGGGCTACACGTTCAATTCCTTGGGAAAGCTTAATCGCATCCGGGTGTACGTGAGTGCTAATAACCTCTTCACGTTTACGAAATATACCGGGTTCGATCCAGAAGTGAATACCTATGCCGGGTCGAACACTCAGATTGGAATTGACAACCTCGTCTATCCACAGGCGAAGTCAATACTGGGAGGTATACAAGTTAGTTTCTAATCCTCAAGTTACAAAAATAGAAAGTAATGAAAATGCGTAACATATTATACAAAGCAGTAATTTTCCTGTTTATGACTTCAGGAATGATGGCTTGCAAACTGGATGAAACGGTTTACTCATCCATTTTTTCGGAATCTTATTATAAAACGGCTTCCGATGCCGAAAAGGCATTGGTGTCGGCATATGGTGCGATGAGTGCGCTTTACAGCGGTCCGGCAGCCCTGTTGGTTCCAGATTTCAGCGACGACCAAACCTATCCACGAGCCGTGGTGGGCCGTAATACGCTGACGCTTTTCACTGTAGAACCTACCTATACCACGCAGCGCAGCCAAGGAAGAATTATGGAATCTCCGGAACGGATATGGACAGCGTGTTATGAAGGTATCGAACGAGCCAATTGGATCATCGCAAAGGTACCTGAAGCGGATATGGATGAGACTCGCAAAAAGCAGATTATAGGTGAAGCACATTTCTTACGGGCATTTTACCATTGGATGCTTACTAAGAATTTCGGCGAAATTCCGGTGAGAACAACCCCAAGCACAAAAGAAGAGGAAGCCTATACGCCGAAGAGCCCATTAAACGAGGTATATCAGCAAATTTATAGCGATTTGGATATCGCATATGATTCGGGGTTACCTTCTTTTCCGGCAGTAGAACCCGGAAGGCCTTCAAGGGAGGCTGTAAATGCGTTGTACGCAAAGGCTGCACTATACAACGAAGATTGGGCGGTGGCATTAGAAAAGGCGGAATCCGTATTGAATTCGCAAACTTATGCATTATTGGATAATGTGGTGGATCTCTTTCGCCATGATAACGAAGAGGACGCCCGTAGGGAAATGATGTGGGCCTATGAGGTGGATCCTATATCGCCGGGGAACGGACATCAGATGGTAGGTCTTACTGGACCGTCGGGAAGTGGCGGGGTCGAATATGGACGTACTACCTATGGTTCCATGTTTGCTTATATGGACTTTTTTATGTCCTTTGAAGAAGGCGACGAAAGGCGAATGTTGCTCGATACGACCTACCTGAACAAGGCAGGGGAGTGGGTGCCGCAACGACAAATTACTCCGATCACGGAAGAAGGTGTGTTGATAAAAAAATACCAGGATCCGGTTTCCACCACAAGTTCGACACGCAATATCCCGATTTTCAGACTGGCCGATATATACTTAATCGCTGCTGAAGCGGAGGCTCACTTGAACGGGCCCAGTACCAAGGCTTATGGATATGTGAATAGCATACGCGATAGAGCCGGTCTTGAGGATTTAGCGGCCGGATTAAGCGAAACGGATTTCATCGATGCCGTAATCCAAGAGCGGGCATGGGAATTTTTTGCCGAGGGCGACCGATGGTACGACCTCACTCGGACTGGGAAATTTCTAGAAGTTATTCCCAACGCCGTAAACGATGTGTATCCGGAGCGGAATGTCCAGCCGAAAAATAGGTATTTCCCTATCCCGCAGGATGAAATCAATGCCAATCCGGAATTGACGCAAAACCCTGATTGGAATTGATGGGATTACCTGCGTAAATCGCAACGGGTCTGCAACGGCTGCTACCGCGTACATACGATAGCAGCCGTTGCAGAGCTTATACGGATCTCATCGGCTTACCCGACCGTTGGCCTGCTTATGAGAACACGGTACGCGTGTATTGGAAGGCAGGAGTTCACATCGGCTTATAAAGATGAATACCCGCTAAATTTATAAAAAAGAAGTATGAAATTACCTAGGAGAGTTACTGCTAAGTATTTGTTGATCCTTTTCTCGTTTGCCGCATGGTCGCTGCATACCCTAGCCCAAACCCAATTGTTGGTCGAAGCCGAATCCTTCGACAATACCGGGGGATGGGTCATCGACCAGCAATCGTTCCCAGTTATCCAGTCGTCTTACCTGATGGCCCATGGCATGGGACGACCAGTGGAAGATGCAACCACCACCGCGCACTTTGAGAAAACGGGGACATATCATCTATGGGTGCGTACAAAAGACTGGGCGCCGTTTCCGAAAGGACCGGGTAGATTTGAGGTCATCGTAAACGGCGAACCGCTGGGAGGCGTTTTCGGGGAAAGTGGCGTCGCCGGATGGAAGTGGTATTACGGAGGTGAAGTGGATATTACCAATGTGGATGCAGAGATTCGGTTGAAGGACCTATCCGGGTTCAACGGCCGCTGCGACGCATTGCTGTTTAGTACATCGAAAGCCGAACCGCCACAGGATTCCGTGGGAATGTCTAACTTGAGAAAAACCTTACTTGATCTTGACGGCACAAGGAAAGAGGCCGGCCACTTCGATCTTGTTGTGGTTGGAGGGGGGGTCGCGGGTACCTGTGCTGCGGTTGTTGCGGCGAGATTAGGACTAAAAGTGGCGCTTATACAAGATCGCCCGGTGTTGGGAGGAAACAACAGTTCGGAAGTACGTGTACACCTCAGAGGCGATATCGATAAGAACCACCACCCCAAACTAGGGCGAGTGGTGCGCGAGTTGGATAATGGAGATCCGGGGAATGGCCATCCCGATGGACTGCAATATGGCGACCAACGGAAAATGGATATCATTAATTATGAGAAAAATATAACGCTATATCTTAATACCCATGTGTATCAAGTGGAAATGAAGGACAAGAACATTTCGGCCGTCATTGGGCGAGATATCCGGACAAATAAAGAAGTACGATTTACAGGCTCATTCTTTTCCGATTGCACAGGTGATGGTACCGTTGGATATCTGGCGGGAGCCAATTACCGAATGGGAAGGGAAAGCAAGGTTGAAACGGGCGAATCATTGGCCGCAGAAAAAACAGATGACTTCACGTTAGGTACCTCGAATCTCTGGGCATCGCTACCCGTGGATTCGGTGACGGATTTCCCCCAAACTCCATGGGCCCTGCCGTTTTCAGACGAATACCATATTGACGAGGAACGGTCGGATTGGCAGTGGGAGACCGGTTTTGGCAATCTGAATACGATTGCCCAGGCTGAAGAAATCAGGGATCATAACCTCCGCGCAGTGTACGGCAACTGGTCTTACCTTAAGAACAATAAAGCCGAAAAATATGGCAAGCGAGAATTGGCGTGGGTAGCTTACATCGGTGGGAAACGGGAATCGAGGAGGTTGATGGGTGATCACATTTTAACTCAAATGGATATACAGGATGGCAAAATGTATCCCGATGCTACGGTGACCGCGACGTGGACGATAGACTTGCATTTCCCTCAGAAAGAAAACAGCCTTTACTTTCCCGGGGAGGAGTTTTTTGCGAGTACAAAGCACATTCGGGTCGCTCCTTATACAATACCCTACCGTTGCCTGTATAGCCGAAACATTCCAAACTTGTTTATGGCTGGAAGGAATATCAGCACCACGCACGTTGCCTTTGGCAGCACTCGTGTGATGCGTACCTGTGGAATGATGGGTGAAGTGGTAGGAATGGCGGCTTATGTGGCGAAGAAAAACGAAACCAACCCCAAAGGAGTATACGAAAAACATTTAGACGACCTTCTTGATATGGTGAGAGACTGATAGCGAATGGGAGTACGAACGGACAACATAGGGTATACCAGCCTGCGATACCTCCGGTTGATTGCTTCAACAATGATGGGGTGTTTTCTGGTAAACGCTGCAAATGCACAGCAGGACAAAGACGTAATAGCACTTACCCGTGCCAACTATTCGATTCATATTGATACGAATACCTTCCAAGTAGCCGTGCAACGTGGGGAACGTAAAATCCCCGCTCATCCCCTGGGAAATGTGCAGTTCTGTCGCGCTAGCGACACAAGTGGAGAAGCAATACGATCCGTACGTATACAGCATCTTGATCGTGATTCGCTGATAGCAAGGTTAACGAATCGGCACGGTCAGGAAGCACAGGTAACCATTCGATTGGAAGACGATTACTTTGCTATTTCTGTGGTGCCGGAATCCCCTTCGTCTTCGGTGGACGACCTGTATCGAATCGACTTCCGAACAGCTGCGCTTAGTCCGGCTTACGGTTTGGGCGATCATGGCGGATTTGGTGATAACACCGATGTCACTGGTTTTGTGGATGACGATTTCGGCAACCGTGATAATTGGCATCGGTTTATATCGACATTTACCATTTTTCCCGCGTATGAGTTCGCACAGGTGCTATTCAGTGAACAGACCAAGCGCGTGGCAGTGACCCGCGAAGAAAATCGGCTCGGGGTAGCGGCAGATACACGGGCTACCGTATATTATTTCGTGGGCAATCCGAAGCAAATTTATCAGACCTACATGCGTGTACGGAAGATAGAGGGGTACCCCAGTTTGAAACCCAAATACCGGTTTTTCCAGCTGGGCTATGAAGCATTTGGTTCTTTGGGTTGGAATACGTACCAGTCGTCCGTTGAAGAAGATATCGATAACTACCTGGGGCGGGGGTACCCCATCAAATGGGCCGTTGTGGGATCGGGCTTTTGGAAGGGCGAGCGGCGAAATCCAACCGAAGGGGCGACTACGAGCTTCGGAATCTGGGATGACGTGGCCGACGCCGGGAGAAACGATGGCTTACCCAATCCCCGATATCCTAATCCCGGCGCTTTCAAAGATTTCTTTAAAAAAAAGGATATCAGCCTGCTGTTGGGATTGCGGATAAATTTTAAAGGCACGACGGAGTACGGTGGTTATTATGAGGAAACTAATGATGGGGAATTTGTGAAAGAAGGCATGGATGCCGGTTATTTTGTAACCGATAGCAGCGGGAAACCGGAGACATATCGCGTAAATTTTCCTCAAGGTAACGTGTTCCTGCTAAATGACCGGAATCCGGCGGCGGTTGATTGGTATGTAAAGGGGGCAAATCGATGGGGAGTAGACGGTTTCAAGGAAGATCTGATGTTGTATGATGGGAAGAAACTCGATAACGACGCCAAATTGAATCCCATTAACGAAGCATTGATGGACCGCGATTACCTCATTATGGCTCGGAACAGCGCGTACTCCGTGGCTGGCGACATCCTGAGGCTGGAAGATACGAAGTACGGCTTTGACCAAGATCGGCCATTGATCAACGGATTGAATTACGCAGCAAGTGGCGCAGCAGCCGTTTACCTCGATATCGTAGCAGGTAAATATTTGGAAAACCCACTGACCGAAGATCAGAAGATATATTTCGTGCGTAACGCGATGACCAATGCGGTTAGTCCGGTGATGGCTATGGGACACGGCCCCTGGCATTTGCAGAACCCGGTTTATGAGAAAGCCGTTAAAAAAGCAATGCAATGGCATGTAGCTTACGCTGCTTATCTATATAGCGCCGCGCTGGAAAGTTATTACACGGGCTTCCCCTCCGTCATGACGCCATTGCCTGTGGCATTCCCTGACGATGCCAACACCTATCAACTGGCTGGTAAAGCGCATAGGCAATACGCATGGATGTTGGGCGAATCGCTGTTGGCAACACCGCTCTATGGAAATGATTATGCTACGGCAACGCAGCGGAATGTTTACCTTCCAGCAGGACGATGGATGGATTATGAAACAAAAGCATGGTTCGAAGGACCGCTAACCCTGGAGAATTACGATTTCCCGCTAGATAAAATACCCGTATTCATAGGTGGAAAAGGGATATTGGTACGTGAATGTGAAAACCGATTTGAGGCATCGGTATACCCCACTTCCGACGAGCCGTTTTCCTATACATTTCATTTTCCGGATGGCGAAAGGAAGTCTGTCGTGCATAAAGAATTTGCAAACTGGAAAAAAGGTGGGTACCGCATCCGCAATACAAAAACAGACGAAATCAACGAAGTGTATTTGTCTGATTTCAGTGTTCCCCTGACCTTTGAAATTACACCGGGTACTGAGTATAAACTGGATTTTAATGACTAGGAAATGAAGAAAATTAGTGGACTCATCATCGTTGTGCAGGTGGTTTCGACTTGCGCGTTTGGACAATCGGACATCGTGTTGGAAAACCGAGATTTGCGGTTGAAATGGGAAGAGACGCCGAATGGCTATGTGTTGGATGAAATTACGCTTCATCGGAATAGCGAAGCGATAGCGGTGCCGAATACGCAAGGAAGTTACCTCGCCCTCTATTCGAAAAGCACGCCCGATACACAGCCGGATACGTCGCTGATGGAGCGTGCCCAGGGGCATGTGTTTGACTCCTATAAATACATTATTTCCAGGTGGGTGGATAATTTCCGGCCGGTGGCTCTCAATACGGCGGGAGAAGCTACTTCGTTTTATCCAACGAATGCGAAATCGGGACCGAACGGTGTGGAATTTATTCATCAGGCCGACCAATTCACAGCCGAAATCACATGGACACTGGACCACCTGTATACCTCCGATATATGGGTGGAAATGCGGATTAAAGCCAAACAATCGGGCTATTTTTCGTTCGCTTCACCTACACTTTTTGCAACCAGTCCCGATGACCTGGAATGGGCAATGCTGCCGGGGTACTTCCAGGGGCATGAAATTCAGCCAGACTTGCTTCGGGCATATGCCTATGGGCAAGGGATACCGAATATCCCAGTGGTGGTCCGCGAGCGTACCGCAAGTACGCTTTCTCCACTCATCCAAAATAAGCAGGGCATAACACTGGCTGTGATTGCAGATCCGGAAGCAACCGCAACGGATCCGTGGGCCGGAAGTCATGACACGCGCAGCGAATGGCGCCTCGGCCTATCGCTGATGAATCGGCAGGCGCAACTTTCTCCTACCCTCTACCATCCGGTATTGGGGGAGATGGATTCCTTTATGGAAGCAGGTGAGGAGCGCATCTTTCGGTTTCGGTTTTCAATACAACAGAACGATTGGTTTCAGGTATACCAGCATGCCATTTACGATGTGTACGATTTCCGTAAAGCCGTTGAGCTGAAAAACACGCGGGAATCACTTTCCAACCGTATTCTTTCGATGTTGAACTACTTGAAAGATGACCGTACATCCCTGTGGAACATACACGAATACCAAGGGATGGAAATCGGGGCGCAGTCTTATTTGGGGGGTGTCGTTGGCTCCGATAGGGATGCCATGAAAAATGCCGATTACGGCGCTATGTGGATGTTGGCCCGGATTACAGGCGATTCGGTGTTAAACGAAACCCGGTTGCAGCCGGCAAGGAACTTCAAGCTCACGCAACAACAAACGGAAGATGGCTTTTTTAAGGGGGCTGCGGTTGGACAGTATTACCTGTGGAAGAGCCGCCGTTTTACCGAAGAGTGGGGCGACTACGTTGAACCCATTGCATTAACGTATTATACGATGTTGGATATCGGAAACATCCTCCTATTCGATCCAACCGACCAAGCGTTGAAAGATCGGCTGCGCATCGGCGCGGATAAGCTGTTGCAATGGCAGCATGCGGACGGCGGTTGGGAGGTAGCTTATGACAGGCATACCAAACAGCCGGTATTTACGGATCAGCTGGATTTGCGCCCCACATTTTATGGGCTGATTGTAGCATATCGATTACTTGGCGATGAAAAATACTTGAAGGGCGCGGTAAAAGGTGCAGATTGGTTTGTTACGAATGCAGTAAAAAAAGGACATTTCCTAGGGGTGTGCGGTGACGTTCGCTTTGTGCCTGATTTCGCTACCGCACAGAGTGCCCAGGCATTGCTTGATTTATTCGAGATAACCCGCAACGATTCGTATCTTGAAGCGGCTGTGGAGACGGCAAAAATCTATACGGCTTCCATCTATACGCACCCCATTCCCTCGCAGGAGGTGAAGGAAGTGCGGGGCAAACGGAAGGAAGATTGGGAGATCAGCCAGGTGGGGCTGAGCTTCGAACACGGTGGAACACTCGGATCTGCAAACGGAGGTGGTCCGATTGCCTTGGCCAGCCATGCTGGTCTTTTTGTGCGGATGGCGGATTTAACTGGTGAACAGCTGTTCCGTGATATGGCACGTGCAGCGGCATGGGGGAGAGATGCGTTTGTCGATTCAACTACACATGTAGCTTCCTATTATTGGGCTCGCATGGACGATGGGGCAGGCCCATTTCCGCATCATGCATGGTGGCAGGTGGGTTGGATAACCGACTATTTGATGGCCGAGATCAGCTCCCGTTCCAACGGGCTTATCAAATTTCCAAGAGGATTCGTGGCGCCTAAAGTGGGCCCGCATCAATCGTATGGTTTTGCTCCGGGTACGCTTTTCGGTAATGAGGTAGCGTTGTGGTTACCCGCGGAAGGGCTCAAGGTGTCCAATCAACAAGTAGATTTCATGGCGGCAAAATCCATTGAGAATGGCGACACGTATTTGATCCTATTGAATAACAGTACGCGGATACAGCGTAGCGCGGTCCATTTCCGTGTTCCCGATGCAGCATATTCCAAAGCTGTGTTGTTGGATGAAAATGGAGATAAATGCGAAGATATGTTTGCAGAAGACGGGAATTTCACGGTGAGTATGCAACCTTTTGGGTTAAAAGTGATCAAATTAACTAATTGATTGGAATCATTTACAATGACTGGAATGAAAGGATTTGCCATTTGGCTTTTTATCTGTTTTTTTTCGAATGGTGTTTTTGCACAATATACGATCCGGCAACCGAATGCCATCCCGCTTCACGGTGAATGGACATTTGCGCTCGATCTGGCTGACCGAGGCGAAATCGGTCAGTGGTACCTCGAAGGGATAACCCGGGAAGGGCGGCAGGATAAAGTGACGGTACCGCATTGCTTTTCCAGCGACCCACGTTATCTTTTTTATACGGGAACTGCTTGGTACCGCAAATCGTTTGCATGGAGGCCTGTGCCGGGTAAACGTGTAATCCTTCACTTTGATGCCGCTTATTACCTTACGAAAGTCTGGTTAAATGGGCAATGGATCGGTATACATGAAGGCGGATATACACCTTTTCATTTCGATATTACCGATCACCTAAAAGACGGAGAGAATCTGTTGGCGGTATCCGTAAATAACGATACCTGGAAGCCGAATACGGTGCCGGGCACAAAGGATAACGATGATATAAACGACTCGTATCCGGCTTGGATTAACTATGGCGGACTCGTAAGGCCTGTTTACCTCACCATTGAGCCCGAAGTGTACATTGAAAACATGAAGGTAGCCGCTATACCGGATTTGACGACAGGAACTTCAGTACTGAAAACTAACGTACGGATACGCAATGCCAGCCCACGCGCGATATCACCTCAGACGAACTATAAGGTGCAATTGGGAGCGGACGTGCTTTCACTGACGTGGAAGAACAAGGCTGTAGATATATCAGCAGGTCAAACAATGATACTGGAGTCTGAAAGCGAGCTGACGGCAGCTCAGACCGCACTTTGGAACGTGGATTCACCGACGCTTTATGAGCTAACGGCAAGTGTAGGGGATGATACGCTTACCACGCACTTTGGAATCCGGAAAATAGAGGTCCGCAATGCCCAGTTATTACTCAACGGCCAACCGGTGCGGTTGGGAGGAGGCAATCGGGTGTTGGACTATCCCGGCTTAGGGTCGATGGAGCCTGACTGGCTCATCGAGAAGGACTTCAAGCTTATGAAAGAAGCAGGTATGGAATTCCAACGTTTAACACATTATACACCGTCTGAATATTTTTATGATTTGGCTGACCGATACGGCATGTTGATCGTTACGGAAGTGGGCAATTGGCAGCTTACACCGACGCAGCTGGATAATGACACCATCCGGGCAACATTCAAGCAGCAGTTTCAGGAGATGGTCGAGCGCGATTGGAATCATCCCAGCGTGATTGCCTATAGCATGGGCAACGAATATCGATCCGATGAGCCAGCCGGCCAACGTTGGACGAAAGACATGATCGCGTATGCGCGGGAACTGGATCCTACACGGTTGTATACATTTGCGAGTAATCGCCTCAATGCCAAACCTGAAAAACCCGCAGATGAGGCCAGCCAGTATGTAGATTTTATAAGCGCAAACATTTATGGTGGTCACGGCCGAACCTTAGACCATATACACACCCTCTATCCGGATAAACCTATCCTGATTAGTGAATGGGGGGTGCGTTCAGATACCGATAAAGGTGAAGCTTGGCCGGCACAGCATGTTACCGACGTGGTCAGTGAAATCCGGAAGCGCCCTTTCGTAATCGGCGCAGCGTGGTGGACGTACAACGATTACCAGAGCCGCTACTATAACACCAACCCCAACGGTTACCGCCCCTGGGGATTGGTGAGGCCAGACCGATCGGTGCGCCCTGCTTATGCGGTTTACCAACGCGAAATGGCACCTATAACGGTAGAAAAAGTGCAGTATCAAATCGGTGAACAAGGTATGCACCAGTTGCGGCTGAAAGTAACGGCTCGAGGCGATTTTCCGGCCCATCCAGTGCGCGGATACATTTTGAAGGCTCCTCATATTCAGATTGCGCTGCCTGAATTGCAACCCGGCGAAAGCAAAGAGATTTCCCTCTCCATTAATGGGTTCGTTGATGAACTTTCGCTGAAAATTTTCAAGCCTACGGGTTATGTAGCGTTGGAACAAACTATTAAGTTAAACGAACACAATTAATTTATGCAGTAAGATCAACGCTGTGTGTTGTAAAAATTTGTAAACGGAGAATAGAAATGAATAGAAAAGCTTTGCTTGCAGTTGTTATGATTGCTACATCAATGGGGTACGCGGATGCGCAGTCATCTAATATTGCGCAACATAAATCCGTAAGCGGATTCCCCGTTATCGATAGCAATCCATTTGAATATGTTGTGGACGGAAACGATGTCTCTTGTTGGTATCTGCCGGAGGCCGTTCGCACCAAATATATTGAAATTGACTTGGACGGCGAATATCGCGTTGATCGTGTACTGTTGAAAAACCTAAATGGAATTCATGATATCAGAATACTTGCGCGAATCGATGATAGACTGACTGAGGTGTTCAAAGGAGGAATGCCGTACTCGCACCTGATTACTTTTGATCCGGTCAAAGTAAAGGCGATCAGGTTGGAGTTCAATAAAGAACCAAAAGTTCACGGGCACAAGGCAGACGTCTACATCGGTGAAATAGAAGTTTATGCGTATGAGCCTCAACCTGTGATGGTCAACCAAACGGGATACAACACATTGGGAGCAAAGCGGTTTACGGCGCCGCTTGCGGTGGATGGGACGTCGTTTAAGGTTGTCGACAGCACTGACGCTGTTGTATTTAGTGGAACGATTGCCAAGGGAGTGGGTGATTTCTCCAATTTCAGGCCAGATATACCCGGGCCGTATTGGGTGGAAGTAAGGGGGGACGATTTAGGGCGCTCGTTTCCCTTTCGTATAGAACCCTATCTCATGGAACGTGCATCTTATTTTCCGGCCATGGCTTTTATGGCCGATACGCGTTGCTGGTATGGGAACGCCGATGAGTATACACCTACCGAAGCTGGGCCGGGATGTCCGTTTCTAGGGGTCGCTTGGCGCGACAGCCACCAATTTTCATTTGAGTTGCCGGTCTTGATTTCCATGTATTTTGCTAATCCACAAGCATTTTCTCGGGATAGAATGCCGGAACAATCCCTATATCGCGGTCTTCGGGAAGATCTGCCCGCGGAAACTCCCGAAATCGTTAAAATGATCTATTGGGCGGTGGATATTTATTTGAAGGGGGAAGTGAACCATACGTTGCTGAAAAGCCAGTTAGCTTGGTTTGTGTATGCTTGGCCTCATTTAAGTGAGTATATCCCGCGACGTGTCTACGACGAAGCCGTCGCCTACCTGTTCCCGATCTGGGGAAATTCGGAGAAAGGGCGGTGGCACTGGCATGATATTGATCATTCGGCAGATTTGTTCCAAACCTATACGATTCTGGGGTCGGGAAAAGGACAGTTCCCTCCAGGATTTTCTATCATCCCTAACTTAATGATGTACGAGGTGGCCAAGAGAGAGAATAGGAAAGATGCCGATCGGTTTTTTGAAGCTGCATACAAGCAAACGGCTTGGTTGATTACAAACCTGGACTGGCGTGACCCCGCTACCACTAAAGGTCAGCGTATGAATGAATACATTACGCTGGATGCGTTATCTTACTTTCTCAAAAAATACCCGAAACGTGCTCCCAAAAGGTTGGCTGCCAAGCTGTCGAGCTGGGCCGATGTAGCAATCGAGCGTGCCGATAATTATTGGGATTATCGGAAGTATGCAGCTGACCAGTGGACAATTCCCGATATCCGTTATCCGGATGATCCGAAATTTAACCCCCATGGTAGTTTCAATGAAGTTGGCAATATTGCCGGGTTCCCGGTTCCTGCGTTGGCTGCAGCTTGGGCCATCGAAAAATATGATGCCGATCGCACGAAAGCCGATAGACTTAGGGTGATGGCAACCGCGCATATTGACCATGTGTTTGGACGAAACCCCAATGGAAGGCATTTCAGCTACGACGCGGTTCATGATTTTGAAGGCGCGGACCTGGGTTGGTTCAGAGAATATGATGGAGGCGCGGGTATGCTGCAAACGGCAAGGGGCGTATTGGATGGGTCCGTCAAAGAACCAGCTTACCCTTATCATCCTTACGGAGGGGATCCGGGTCATACGGAAGGATGGGTCACATTTAATACGGCCTGGATAATGGCCTTGGCTTACCAAGCCGCAGACGTTACTTCTATTGAATTCACCGAGGTAAATAGCGATGAAATTGCCCGCAAGATACCAAAAGAAGGACGTGTCGGGGTAAGACTGCACGCGCCTTTAAATTTGGACCCGAATAAAAAAGAAAAAGCATTTGTTCAAGTAATTCATGGCACAACGGGGGAAGTGGCAAAGTTAGCGCTGGAAGAAAAGGGGGTTAATGGCCACTATTTTGACGGAGAGCTGGATGTTCATCAACTTCCTTTTTCAGTAGCTCCAGGAACCCCGTTGACTGTTTGTTACGGATTAGAACATTTTAGAGCATCAAGTGAAATAGTCTTTAACTAGCTAGTAAATTAATAACGAAGGAAATAGCGATGAAGATCAAAGAAGGGTATGTAGCAGCGGGAAGAAATAGACAAGTAATAGTGCGACAGGCCGACCTCATCATCACCGGCGGTGGCCTTTCGGGGGTATGTGCGGCCATTACGGCAGCACGACAGGGATTGAAGGTAGTGTTGGTGCAGGATCGCCCGGTACTGGGAGGCAATGCCTCCAGCGAAGTGCGTCTGTGGGTGCTTGGGGCAACTTCTCACATGGGCAACAACAATCGGTGGGCCAGGGAAGGAGGGGTTATCGATGAACTGCTGGTGGAAAACCTATACCGCAATCCCGAAGGCAATCCCATCATCTTGGACATGATCCTGTTGGATAAGGTAGCCAGCGAACCGAACATCACCCTGTTGCTTAATACGGCGGTTTATGAGGTTGAAAAAAGTAACCCCGATACCATTAGCGGATTGAAGGCGTTCTGCAGCCAGAATTCAACGGAATACCGGCTCGAAGCACCGCTGTTTTGCGATGCTTCCGGTGATGGTATTGTGGGTTTCTTAGGGGGAGCCGCCTTCCGCATGGGAGCGGAAAGCAGAGAGGAGTTTGATGAGCCGATGGCACCAGATGCCGATTACGGTGAACTTCTTGGCCATTCGTTATACTTCTATAGCAAGGATACGGGGAAGCCTATACAGTTTATCCCGCCTTCGTTTGCCGCTGATGTATCGAAGGAGATACCCCGTTTTCGAAACTTCAAGGCCAACGAACACGGCTGCCAATTGTGGTGGGTGGAGCATGGGGGGCGACTGGATACGGTGCACGATACGGAACAGATCAAGTGGGAGCTTTGGCGGGTGGTATACGGTATTTGGGACTACATCAAGAATTCGGGTAAGTTTCCCGAGGCAGATACGATGACCTTGGAATGGGTAGGCATGATCCCCGGCAAACGGGAGAGCCGACGGTTTGAAGGCGAGTACATGCTGTCACAACGGGATTTGATCGAGCAGCGGACGCACCCGGATGCCGTTGCTTACGGCGGTTGGTCTATTGACCTGCATCCCGCCGACGGAGTGTTCAGCGAACGACAACCCTGTAACCAATGGCATAGCAAAGGTGTATTTCAGATTCCCTACCGATGCTTATATAGCCGGAATATCAGTAACCTTTTTTTTGCCGGCCGGATCATCAGCGTGAGTCACGTAGCTTTTGGCGCTACACGGGTAATGGC